>Ga0209744_1000289_pt1 | contig 16755 bp, 12 predicted proteins | sample BarGraNGADG00311_2_FD_184494 | JGI IMG/M metagenome (GOLD analysis project Ga0209744, IMG submission 184494) | Arctic peat soil microbial communities from Barrow, Alaska - Barrow Graham LP Ref core NGADG0004-311 (SPAdes) (version 2) | ecosystem: Environmental > Terrestrial > Soil > Wetlands >... | reverse complement strand
TGATTTTTCCGAAATCGACATTCAGACCAACAAAAAAACGTCTTCCGGGAGAAATGAAATCTAAGTTTTGTGGAATTATAACATTGAATATATTATCCAGGCCGGTTGATAACCTCAGCCATTTATATTCCTGTGAAAAAGTTATACGCCAGGTACTGTAAGGCCTGTCGTGTGATGTGCCATCAGTTGTTATCTCATAAAACTTTTCGCCCATCAGTTTGCAATAGATCTGAGCCGTGAAAGAATAATCCTTTTTTCTGAAAGTATAATCTGCTGCAATATTCCCAGAATGCTTTGTCGTACCATACAATTGAACCTGTGTCTGATTATCGTGCGAATGAACGTAACTATATCCGGTGGTCAGCCATAAACCGTTACAGATTTTTTGTTTTGATATAAAATCAATCCCATAGACTGAAGCGCTGGCAATGTTCTGATATTGACGGGTAAGCTGTACGGTATCGGACAACCAGCGATCAGTTATCATATTCGTGATCTCGTTCCGGTAAACAGTAACCGAAGAATTGTTCCAGGGTTTCGAAAATTCAACTGATCCGGATATATATCTTGATGATTCAGGCTTCAAAAGTGGATTACCAATTATGTACCATTCGCCAAAATGATCAAAGTTCATATATAGTTCTTTCAGGTCGGGAGAACGAAAACCTGTCCCGGCTGATGTTCTGAAATTTAAGATCCCCTGTTTGAACAATACTGAGATTTTAGGAGCTGCATTAAACCCATAATTGCTGTGATGGCTTGCCCGTATACCGGTAATAAGATCCCATCTGTCCCCCAAACGGATGTCCTCCTGAACATAAAACACCGCTTCACCGGCTCCTTTCAGTCCTTTGTCGAGTCTCGTTGAAAAGAGATTTTCATAATTATATTCCAGTCCGGCTGTCAAATTGTTTTTTTCAGAAAGATGAAAGTTCCCCTGTGCCCTGACTGTCCGAATGATATCATAGGATGCCGTATCCCTTTTGTTATTCAAAAGTTCAAGAACATCGAATGTGTTGTAACGATCGCGATAATATGAAAAATCGACTGACTGTTTTCCAAAATAGTATTGACCTTTCAATCCGGCATTAATGTCAGTGTATAGATCATGAGAAGGACGAGCGCTCACATTCCCCCGTTCGAACTGATAATATGTGAAGTAAGGGACCAGAGAAAGCCGCGAGGAAGGTGTAATTTCGAATTTCTGATTTATACTGAATGAGGAATACGGATTCTGGGTCCAGTCGTGTGGGCTCTCAGGAGTGATGTCATAACCATCGGTATGACTATAATTAAAACTTGTCCTTGACCCTATTATTCCTTTTTTCAGTCCTATGCTGGCACCTGAATAAAGTTCATTATATTTTGAGTATCGTGAATACAATTTTGCATCAAAAGGCTCAGTGATTTTTTTAGTTATAATATTTATAACTCCGCCTATTGCATTTGAACCATAAAGAGATGATGATGCCCCCTTTATAACCTCAATACGTTCAATATTTTCAAGATTTAGCATTGAATAATCAATATCTCCATTGACTTCCCCTGCAATTCTTTCCCCGTCAATTAAAAAGAGTACGTACTTAGCGTCCATACCCTGAAGGGTTACGGAAGCCCTCGTTCCGAACTGGCTCACATTAAGGCCGGGTACCATAGTCTGCAGTGCATCAGTAACGTTGGTAATTCCCAGTTCAAGCATCTTGCGTGCACTTATCACCTGTGTTATGACAGGAACATTTTTCAATGTTTTTTCAGATTTTGTTCCAGTCACCACAACCTCGTTTAAATCTATATTTGATTCCCGGATGCAAAAATCAGCATGGCTGTCTTCTTTAAGAATGGTAACCGGCCTCTCTTGTGTCTCGAAACCGAGATAAGATACACGCAATGTATATGTTCCCGGATTTATTCTATTTATTTTATAATATCCTTTTTTATCCGTTACCGTTCCGAAAGTTGTACCTTTTAGTGTAATCGTGGCGCCTATAATTGAACTGCTGTCTGTTCCTGTAACATAGCCGGATAAACTAACTCCCTGTGAAAAAATGATTGAGGGGATAAATAGAAAATAAATAAACAGGAATCGTTTCATAAAGTAACCTTCTTCAGTTTTTCAGTGACAACCCGGAAATAGGGTATTTATTCCAGATTTTTTGATCCGTCCGGCTGATATTTGTATTGAATGGTGACATATCCTGATACATTGGTAGCACTGTAATAGCTTTTGATCCATACCTTTGCATATTTTCCGGTACTTGTTTTAACTATATATATATAGTCACTGGGTACTATCTGAGTTCCCTGAGTTGCAAACTCCAGGGTGAACCATGTGTATAATACCGGATTAACCACATAGGTGGCATAGCCCTGTTGTACAGCAACACTAATTGTATTATCCGGGGTAAAGGTTGATGTATCAGAAACGATCTTCAAAGCATCGAATCCGGTTTGCCCTTTCTGATAAGAGTTAGCCGCGCTTCCTGATCCACTGCCCGATTCACCACCGTTGGTTTTGATCCGGTAACGCTGAAAAGCCAGATCCCATGTGTTTGAATGGGTGGGGTCGGTAACAGTTACAGTATCATTAGTGGCAAGACTAAAGTATTTCCAGGTAGTTGAACCTGTAGAATTAATTTCAAAAGTCTGGGCCTGGATCGCCAAACTGGTATTTTCTTTTTTACATGCAGAGAATGACGCAAGAATGATTACCAATAAAAAAAATACTTTCTTCATATTTCTTATAATTTTATTCTGCAAAAATAAAATCATAAGATTTTTGAAAATGGTAAGATTCAGGGTTTTTGTGGTACTAATTTTTTATGAATATCACGGAACCTTTTAGGTGTAAGGCCCGTTTTACTTTTGAAAACCTTGTTGAAATAGGAATTATCCTCAAAATTCAGCTTATATGCGATCTCTGAAACGGATAGGTCAGAGGACAAAAGTAGTTTTCTGGCTTCCTGCATCAGCCTGTTTTTTAATATTTTTTTTAAACCGCACTTAAAATGCTTGTTGCATATATCGTTTAATTGGCTTTCTGAGATATTGAATGCCGATGTATAAAACCCTAATTGTTGTTCCTTAATAAAGTATGAATCGACCATATGCGATAACGAATGGATGAGAATGCTGTCGTTGGTTTTTGATTTTCCTGATCTTGCTTCGTACATCGCAGAAAGCTTTAACAGCATGATATTTAAATGGGAACGAATTATAACCGCAGAATTATTTGAGGGAGTGTATGCTTCGTATTCCTGTTGTATCGAATTAATTGTAGAAGTTACGGAACTAAACTCAGTGTCCGATAAAGAAATACAGGAATTACCATTATTGCGGTCAAGCTGTGAAGTATATGAAAATGTATTTAGCAGGCGGATAAAACTGAATTCTTCCACGTAAAAATCCTGACAGAAGAAAAAGATAATTCCCTCCACATCCTTAAGACCCTCAAAGGAGTGCAGCTGGTTCGGGGCAACAAGGCATATAGTTTGTGGTTGAACAGCATAGGAATCATTACTTATTTTAATACTCCCATTCCCTTTTGTAAATAAAATAACAGAGTAAAAATCGTAAGCATGTTCCTGCCTGATTAAGCAATAGAGATTTAAAAACTTTACAAAACTATTAAAATAAATTCCATGCACTTTAATATCCCTCAGGAAACTAAAGTGGTAAAGCGATTTCTCAATGTTTTGATGTTGATGCAAGCTTAATCTTATATAGCCTTCAAAATTAAATAAAATATGATTTAACAATCCACATATATAATATATATCATATGTTACTTGAAAATCAATTATTTGCTCAGTAACCGGAATCAGGCTTCAGCAGGTGGAAAAGAAATAGCTCTAATTATTATTTACTATCTACCAGCATCGGAAGATTTTTCCCGTTAGTCATAAAAATAAGTTTGGCATTAGGTGAAGTGTTAATTGCCTTGATCATCTCATATTGCAACAACCTGTCACTGAGCCCAGTACTTAATATCTTCTGATAATCGGCAATACCCTGGGCTTCAACTCTTTTTCGTTCAGCTTCCTGTCTTTCCTTTTGCAGAACAAAAGTCATCTTCTGTGCATCCTGTTCAGCATTTATTTTTGATTCGATAGAGGCTTTTACCGATGCAGGTAGCGTAATATTCCTAACCAAAAGCTGTTCCAGCAATAATCCTCTTTCTTTGAAATTTGCCTCAATTGTTGAAAATATCTTTGACTGAAATTCATCTCGTTTAGTGGAATACAATGCAACGGCATCATAATAAACAGCGTTATCCCTGATCTTTGTCCTGCAAATAGGACGAACAAGAACGTTCCTGTAGTCAATTCCTACCTCTTTAAGAATACGTGGTGCTTCTGAAGGGACAACTTTGTATAAAACTGTCAGGTCGATAATTACCTCCAGTCCATCTGCCGTTAAAACACGAATTGCATCATCCCCTTGTTTTGACCCTTCATCCTGTACTGCCGACATGGTATAATTCTCAGTTCTGACATCGAACATAACAACCTGCACCAATGGATTAATAATGTTTAATCCGCTTTCAAGGATATTATTGTTTACTTTTCCAAAAAGCTTCTGTACACCTACCTGACCCGGTTCAACCTGAACAACACATGCAATAGACATTCCTATAAGAATGACAATTACTCCGGCTGTTTTTATCATCGACCTGTATTTTCGCAACATCGGTTCATCAGATTTTGCGGCAACAAATCCAATAATGATAATTATAATTCCTACTATTATTACTGTCATAATTTTGATGTTTTTAAATGTTATTTAAAAATTAAACGAAAGTCATAAAGGTAGTGAGAAAAATGAAATTGTTATCCCCAATATCCATCATGATATCCGGATCTCATCCATTCCAGGTTTTCATGTCGGAAATAAGGCGATAAGATCATAGCATATTTTAATTTCTCTTCAGAACTCATTTGTTTGAAATTCCGTAACAGATCTAAGTTAGAATCAACTACTTTTTTACTATCCATTCCAACTGCAATACCATCGGGGCCATCGAGCGATAAAGCAAACCGCACCAACTCTTTTGGGTCAATACCTTGAATAGTTTCTTTAGGCCTGACAGTTTTCATCAGCATCACACCCATCCCTTTCAGTTTTGCAGCCATAATTAGAGTTCCCTGCCTGTTTTCCTTATTATCACCATAATGATTCATAGCGAATAACATACTGTCAAACCGGCCAGTATCTGCCATGGCTTTAAGCGCCTGCGCATTCCCGTGACCCGAAAAACCGATAAAACGGGTAATTCCCTCTTCCTTCGACTTTGAGATTAGGTCAAGCACCCCACCTCTTTTGCAAATATCATTAACATCATCAGGTGATTCAACGGAATGAATCTTTAACATATCCACATGATCAGTCTGGAGTCTTTTAAGGCTTTCTTCAATCTGAATCTTGGCTTTTTCAGGATCACGTGCAGCGATTTTGGTAGAGAGAAAAATCTCCTTACGCCTGTATTTTACAACATGTCCCAATCTTTCTTCACTGACAGCACCAGTGGTTTCATTAACATAGTCGTGAGCTGTATCCCAGTAATACAGACCATTATCCAGGGCATAATTAAGCATTTCTATCGCTTCATCCAATGTTGGGATATTACAGAACCGGCTGCCAAGGCCGATGGCAATTCGTGGTATTACAACACCTGTTTTACCAAGAACTGAAGTTGGCAATCCTTTTTGATCATATTGGTTATTGACTGTTTCATTCCCGTCTGCTGAACCTGACGCATAGGAAGGTGCTATCCTGACACCGGCAATAGCTATTCCGGCACCAAGGGTTGTTTCGATAAATTTTCTTCTTGTATATTCATTTTTCATATTTATGTGGTTTTAGGTGCCTTTTATTAGAAAATTAATAGAATATTTTTCCAGCACCAATTTACACCTAATCAGTAAATAAATAATGGATATATTAAATTAAAATGCGCAGCTTGAAGCAGCGCCTTTGTTTTTGTTCAAGTATTGACTGACCAGACTTATAATGTGAATGTATAAGTATACTTTAGCAGAATGGACCTGTTATTATAAAATGGCAATCTGGGGTTTTCAATATCGCGGTAAGTACTCCTTCCTTCATTGAATACAACATAAAAGTCATTTCCTTCCTTCGGATTATACCTGAACCTGAAGTTGGTTATGAGTGCGTTTTCAGCACTGTTATATTGGATGAATGTGCTGATTGAAGTTTTTGTTGTGAACATAACCAGAGCTTTAAAACCTGCTACGCCACCGCTGAACGACTGATTACGATTCTTAAAATTCAGGAAGTTATGTTCATATTGCAAACCCAGTTGCAAGCTTGAACCAACATTCCACGAAGGTTCAAAAGCGAAAGAAAAACGGTTCCCATCATAAAAGGATCCAGCAAAGACATCAAATCCATATACAAATTTATTTGTCTGAGGCGAATTCAAATGAGTTTCAAACTCGTTGAACCCATATTTGCCCGCCGGCACATTAGCGTCTTTTGAAAAGTTAAAGGTATCCGCTACATTCTCATACACATGCCTGATTGTAAACATACCACTGTAGCCGGATTTAAATCTAAGATCATAGCTAATTCCGGTTTCGAATGATTGAGCTGAATTACTTAATTCTTGCCCCTCCGTAAATAGGTACCTGTTCACCCTCATGAAGGCCAATACGCCTGCTGTAAAATAGGCTGCTCCCGGGTTCAAAATCAAATGTAAATACACTCGAACGCTCCTGGAAAAATGTTCTTTTCTCAGGAAAGAACAGGGAGAACCTGGTGAGATTGATCTGCTCATTATCAGCCTCAACCTGGGCAAAATCGGTATTGATTGTAAGATCCATTGTTAAGTTATTGGTAAGCCCGAATTTTACGTCAAGTCCACCGGTGAATTTTGGGCTTTTGTCAAGATCATATCCGGTGCCTGATTCATTCAGAACATTATCCAGCTGAGTACCTCCGATAATATATGGAGCTATATAAAAAGGCTTTTTGGATTTAAGTCCCTCAAGGACAATCTCCTGAGCTTTTGATGGTCGGTATGCGCTAGATTCCCCCCAGTTTGGGGGAATTGCAGGAAACACATCAACTTCATTCTTATGGGCAATTTTGCGTATGCAGATAAAGCCCATTACAATCTTGCCATCATTTTCTTTAAAACGCATACTTGAAAACGGAATTCGCATTTCTGCAAACCAACCCTGCTCATTTCTTGTTGTTTTTACATCCCAGAAAGTATTCCAGCTCAGATTAAAAGGACCTTCGCCGGGGCCTCCGTCCATCCCCATTGCATCCTTTGAAATTGTAAAATCACTCCTCAAACCGGTAGGTGTTGTTGCAAAGCCAAGGGCGTTCTCCTTATCATTAAATGAGTCAAATATCAACATTAACTCCTCACTTGCGACTTCAGATTCGTCACGCTTTTTTGATGAAATGAGCATATCTGATGGATTAGAATCATATAACCTGGCTCCTATATATAAATATGAATTATCATAGCAAATCATCACTTCGCTTTCTTCCGTAGGCTGGTTACCAAATGTTGGCGTATGCATTACCATAGTAATAGGTTGCATTGTCTTCCAGCAGTTATCATCTACCAAACCGTCGAATTTGATTTCGCCCTGAATTCCGGGAATTGAAATCCTTTCCTGTGATCTGGCTGTAATGGGGGCTAAAATAACCAGTACAGAAAGAATGTATTGCTTGAGTGTACCTGATTTCATAAATCTTGTTTTAATAATTATCAGTCAAATAAACACCTTAATAACCGGTCGGGACTGACTACAAAACTAAAGATCAGAGCTACAATCACAAGAGACAGGAGAAATGCGATAGTGAAATAACTTTTAACTGAATTCTGTTGCATAATGATCAAAGATACAACCCGATAAGGAAAAATCAATCTTTAAGAGGGTGAGACAGTAATATTAAAAGATGAAGCTGCTCATTTGAGGGTTGAAATCAAACTAAAGCCTGAAGGTTCCATTCTCATACCTGCCCTCTTCTACCTTCATGTACTGCCAGGCCTTTCCAACATTGGACTGCCCCCGGGCTGGTCCAAAAGTCAGCAAACCTATTATGCAACCAGTAGCCGCCATCCGATTACTTATGATCATCTTTGTCATTTATACATGGTATACTCCACTATTTTTATTTTCCTGATTTTTGCGAAACAATCTGCAGAACAGCAGTTTTTAGATTAGTCGAAACAGCAGTTATACGGATATTTCCGCCTTTTTCAGTCGATTGAATTACTGCAAGAGCAATTCCGTTAAAAGCATTACGTTGTTTACTTTTCATCTGCTTTTTATCCTGTGGATTTCCATTGTCTGTGCCAATCAAAACTCCCTCTCCTTCAATTTTAAAATCAATAATATCGTTTGCGGTGGGAACAACTAATCCATTTTCATCAATAATTTCCACTTTAACATTTACAATATCATGAGCATCCGCATAAATATCCTTTCTATCCGCTGACAAACGTATTGCCGCAGGTCTGGAAGTTGTACGCACCTCTTCACTTACTGTTTTTCCATTCTTTCTGCCCACTGCTTTCAGAGTACCTGGCTCGTAAGGTACATCCCAGGTCAGATGCAGATCTGACGTTGTGGCGGCAATATAAGGACTTGCATATGTGTTCCATGCTTTAGCATGGCCTTGTTGTGGAAAAACGTACGATTTCGCACCAAAAGACTTCCCATTTAGAAAAAGTTCAACAGTGTCACAATTTGAGTATGCAATTACAGAAATGACTTTGCCTTCATAACCGGTCCAATTCCAATGAGGGAAAATATGAACCATAGGCTTTTTAGTCCATTGGCTCTGATAAAAATAATACCCGTCTTTTGGGAAACCGCAAAGATCTATGACACCCGAACTTGAATTTTTATTTGGCCAATTTGCTTCCCCAAGATAATCAATTCCTGTCCACATGAAATCACCAATAACGTAATCATTCACTGAAGTAAATTTCCATAATTGTTCAGCATTGATCATGCTTGTCCTGTAATCTCTGGAACGACCAGGTCGCAGGTCTGTTCTATCTGATCCAGTGATTGAATAATTCCCGCGTATACCTCCTACGGAACCATTTTCTGTTCCAATCATTTTCCAATCCGGATGGTCGTGCCTGTCGATACTATAATATAATTCCCTGCGTTTAAACCACCGGTCAACGTAATTATAGCCAACAATATCCTGCAATTCAAGGAAAGGAAGTTTTGCAGGCCCATCGCCGGCAGCAATTCTGTCGTTTGCCTGCGTTACCGGCCGCGTAGGATCTTCCTTATGTAATGTTTCGACCAGTTTTCGCATTACTTCACTACCCTTTTCAGCAACCTGATCGGGTACTTCATTCCCGGCGCTCCATATCACAACTGATGGATGATTTCGGTCGCGATGGATCATAGAAAGCAAATCTGATTTCCACCATTCTTCAAAATAGATATGATAGCTGAAGCCTACCTGGCCCTTTTGCTCAACCCATTCATCAAATATTTCGTCCATAACCAGAAATCCCATTTTATCACACAGATCAAGGAATTCGGGAGCCGGTGGGTTATGCGAAGTGCGAATAGCATTACAGCCCATTTCCTTAAGCATTTGTAAACGTCTTACCCATGCCTGTTCCGGAACTGCAGCGCCAAGACAGCCGGCATCATGATGTAAGCACACACCATTCATCTTAACATGCTTACCATTAAGCAGGAATCCATTATCCTTATCATATTCAATCTTACGGATACCAAAAGTTGAATTTATATGGTCTATAACTCTGGTTCCCTCCAATATAAAAGAATGAAGTGTATACAGGGATGGCTTGTCAATTGACCATAATGAAGGATATGCAACTTTGATACTTTGCTCTATATCAGTTTTGGCTGCGGATTCCAGAGAAAAAGGCGTTTCAACAGCTGCAATTTCTTTGCCAGTGTCATTTTTAATGACCGATCGCAGAATACCTGTTTTAGAAATGAAAGATTTGTTTTCAACCGAAGTCCGGATGGAGACTGTTGCAGATATTGAGTCTGCAATAGGAGTAGTAATATAGGTTCCCCACTGAGCTACATGAACAGGGCCAGCAATGTTTAACCAGACATGCCGGTATATGCCTGAACCTGAGTACCATCGGCTATTGGGCTGAACAGAATTATCGACCCTGACAGCTAATATGTTCTCCCCTTTTTTAATATAGGGAGTAAGATCATAGTAAAAGCTTGTATAGCCATAGGGATGTTTACCAAGATGTTGTCCGTTTATCCAGACATCACTGTTCATGTATACTCCGTCAAATTCGATCCAGAACTGCTGGCTATTCCCAATTGAGGCTATATTAAAATGTTTCCGGTACCACCCGATTCCTGTTGGAAGATAGCCACCGGGCCCTTTCGTAATTGCATCTTCCTTAAAATCACCTTCAATACTCCAATCGTGTGGAAGATTAAGTGTCCTCCATTTTGTATCATCAAAATTCTGCCTTTCCGTTTCTTTTATATCTGACTGAATAAATTTCCAGCTGTTATCCATCAGTAAACGCTGACGCGTTTCAGGTATAGCCGACCGGAGGGTTTCTGCCGGGAAGAGTTGCAGCCCTATTCCAACCAAATATGTTGTAACCAGTAAAAGTTTTTTCATAATTGTCAAATTACTTTATATCAATAGTGAAATGCATCAATACTTGGATACTGATTGACTAAAATAGTAAAAAAAATACAAAGTAAAGGCTGTTTTCGAATCAGGATATAGTTGAGAATGATTCTTTATTCTTGTTTCGTCCTCAGTTGGATGAAAGAATCAGGAGAATCTGCAAGGGATTAGGGGGTAGTGCTTATTCTCTACTATTTCCCCTTGGTAAGGTATTTGGTAACCAATAGAATTTCCGGTGCACTCATACCGGTTTTTGGGCCCATACTGCTAATGATATTTTTCCACTGCGTTACAGTATAATCATCAGGCGAGTACAGTGCGTGGCAACTGTTACAATTATTAATATAAAAAGCACGACCCTGTTGCAACTCTAATAATGTTGCTGTTGCAGTAACATCTGAAATAGCCGGAGTATATAATGAACTTATCCCGAGGTTACTTTTATTGCAGCCTCCTATAATCACGAATAAGGTAAAAAAAAGAACCAAAAAATAACGGTATTTCATTGCTTTCATCTTAATGATCTGATAAGTTAATAATACTCTTTTTACTTTTACAATAACAGAATCCTCAATCAATTATTGTAGAAAAAATCAAATTATTTAATTATTCAAATAGCTTTATATATTCCGGTACATGTTTTTTGTCTGATTATGTCTAAACCTTTTTTAGACAGTTTTGTTAATAGTTTAACAATTGTTAAATAACGTTAATCTTTTATCCCTTCCCGTTTACACTGGAATAAAACAGTTATAGCACATGTCTTTAAGAGAAGATCAAAAAAAGAAGAAATGAAAATAAGATTGTCACCGTTCATAATATCCTGTTTCTTTTGCATAATAAGCGGACCCTATTTAAATGCCCAGAATAAAGTCTGGACTGTTAATGATTGTATACAGTATGCACTGGATAAGAATATTCAGATTCAGAAAGCCCAGGTCAGCAATGAGATCAGTGAAATAGATCTGAATTATACAAAATCGGCATGGTATCCATCATTAAGCGGCTCTGCAAGACAAAACTTTAGTTGGAGCAATCAGCTTAATACCACAACCGGATCGACCGTTTTCGAAGGAAGCAATGGCACAAATCTCTCATTAAATTCAGGAATGACAGTTTACAATGGTAATAAAATTCATAATACTGTAAAGAAGGCAGAAACAGATTATGAAGCGGACAAATATAATACGGAAATCATTAAAGAGAATGTCAGCCTTAACGTGCTGAATGCGTATTTACAGGTTCTCTATGCTGAGGAACAGGTCAAGAACAGTAATAACCAGATCGCTTCTACTTCAGAACAATTGAATCTGGCAGGAGAAAGATTGAAACTGGGACAAATAGCAAACTCGGATTATCTGCAGGTAAAATCACAGTTAGCAACGGAAAAACAGACTCTTGCCGTAGCTCAAAGCCAGCTTGCCATAAACAGGATTACCCTTATGCAGTTTATGGAGCTGCAGGATACCAAAGACTTTCAGATAGAACATCCCAATCTGGATAGCCTTGTTAATCAGAAACGGCTTCCTGATCCTACAGAAGTATATCAAATTTCCCTGGGAATAAAACCCGAAGTTAAAAATGCAGAACTCCTTAAAAAAAGTTCACAAATCAGCGTTGAACTGGCGAAGGCTAATTTTTATCCAAATCTTTCAATGAATGCGGGTTTGTCAACTCAATATTCAAGCTCTCAAAAAGAGTCCGCTTTTGGTAATCAGCTCAAAAACAATTTAAGTCCGGCAATAGGACTTTCTGCTTCTATTCCGATATATCTGAATAAGCAGGTCAGAACAAATGTGGCAATAGCCAGGAAGAATACCAATAATGCGGAACTTGATGAGTTGAATGTTAAGAATCAACTTAGAAAAGCTATTGAACAGTCATGTCAGGATGTTATCTCATCCCAGATTGAGTTTGAGGCAACATCTGAGGCTTATAAGGCTGTAAAAGAGTCATTTGATGTGGCTTCCGAAAAGTATTTTCAAGGTCTTATGAATTCTGTTGATTTTCTCATACAGAAAACCAGTTTCATATCTTCAGAAAGCACATATCTTCAAGCAAAATACAAATTGATTTTCAGTTACAAAGTGCTCGATTTTTATTCAGGGCAACCCCTGTCATTCGGAAAAAACGATAAGTAATAATTATTAATAAAACAGAACAGTAATGAAAAGGAGAAGAGAATTCAAAATAGTAGTTTATGCCCTAATTACTTCATTAGTGTTTTTGGTGGCTGGATCATGCAAAAAAGGAGATAAAGCTTACACTTTTGAAACTGCAGTTGTTAAAAAGGGCTCTATTATAAATACTATTACAGCTACAGGTACAATTCAGGCTGATACTACTGTTTTGATCGGTACCCAGGTTTCAGGTGTAATAAAAAAAATATACGTTGATTTCAACTCAAATGTTAAAAAGGGTCAATTGTTAGCTGAACTTGATAAAACACCTTTGCAAACCCAGGTTCAACAGGCACAGGCTTCTCTTGATGATTCAAAAAGTGAAGTTGAATACCAGAAGGCTTCTTATGAAAGGTTTAAGGCCTTACTTGATAAGAAACTTGTAGCGCAGGCTGATTACGACCAGGTTAAATACAGTTATAATAAAGCACTTGCAAACCTGAAGACAGCACAGGCGGGATACGACAAATCAATTGTAAACTTAAACTATGCCTCAATATATTCACCAATAGTTGGGGTTATTCTTAACCGTGCAGTCGATCAGGGTCAGACTGTTGCAGCCAGCTTCAGTACACCGAACCTATTTACTATAGGCAATGACCTTACTATGATGCAGGTGCAAGCCAACGTCGATGAGGCAGATATTGGTCAGGTAAGAATGTTACAGCCTGTTGATTTTACTGTTGATGCCTATCCAAATGAGATCTTCAAAGGATCTGTTAGGCAGATAAGATTACAACCTGTTGTAACTTCAAATGTAGTTACATATACCGTAATTGTAAATGCTCCCAATCCTGAAAAGAAACTGATGCCAGGAATGACAGCGAACATAACTGTACTCGTTCAGAAGATAGACAGTGTCCTTATAATTCCCGGAAAAGCTTTAAGGTTTACACCTGATGCTGCTTATCTGACAGAATATTATAAAAAGAATCCTCCCCCCAACAGGAACCAGGGAGCCGGGGGTACAAGTCAGGCTGCCGGAACAGAACGGCAGAGAAACCCTGGCGAAGCCAACCAGAGCGGTGCTCAGGGTAGTGCAGGTCAGGGTAGTGCAGGTCAGGGAAATGCAGGTCAGCGTAGTGCAGGTCAGGGAAATGCAGGTCAAGATCAGGCCGGTTCACAGCAGGGGAAAAAGCCTGTAATAGTTTGGATAAAATCGGGAGATTTGATTCATCGTACACGTATAACAACAGGTGCACTTGACGGAGCAAACGCTGAAATAAAAACCGGTCTTAAAGAAGGAGATGAAGTAATTCTTTCAATGAGCCTTGCCAGTAAGTCAACAACTACTGCTGCAGCCACAACAACAACAAGTCCATTTATGCCCACAAGACCAGGCGGAAGAGGAAGATAAAACGGATACCACAATTATGAAGAAGCTTATTGAGATAATAAAACTGAAAAAAGATTATTATGTGGGGGAGGTGACAGTTCATGCACTCCGGGGAGTTGATATGGTTGTAAATGAGGGTGAGTTTGTGGCAATTATGGGAGCCAGCGGATCAGGAAAATCAACCATGCTTAATATAATAGGATGTCTTGATAAACCTACCGATGGGGAATATTTTCTTGATGGAATCAGCATTTCCACTCTTAGTAAAAACGAACTTGCAGCCCTGAGAAACCGGAAACTCGGTTTTGTATTTCAGACTTATAATCTTCTTCCACGGACAAATGCGTTGGATAATGTTGAATTACCCCTGCTGTACGATAAAACGGTGAAAACCAAGGATAGAATAGAGAGAGCCAAGGCGGCGCTTGTATCAGTCGGGCTTGCAGACAGGATGCATCATAAGCCTAACCAACTCTCAGGAGGCCAACAACAGAGAGTTGCTATTGCCAGGTCGCTTGTTAATGATCCTGTAGTAATTCTTGCCGATGAGGCCACGGGAAATCTTGATACCCGGACATCTTATGAAATTATGGCTCTTTTTCAGGATCTGAACAATAAAGGAAAAACAATCGTTTTTGTGACTCATGAACCGGATATCGCCAGATGCGCAAGCCGAAATATTATTTTTAAAGATGGTGTCATTTTGAGAGAAAATATAGTAAAGGATAGAATTAATGCACTCGAAATGCTTGCCAGTATCCCAATTGAAGCAGATTAGTTAACACAGGAACAATGAGTATTAAAAACCTTTTAAAAATTGCAATGAATGCTCTGTTAAGAAATAAACTCAGAGCTTTTCTGACAATGCTTGGTATTATTATTGGCGTTGCATCTGTCATTGCTATGCTTGGAATAGGTCAGGGATCTAAAATGAGTATTCAGCAACAGATAGCCGGAATGGGGTTAAATCTTGTTACGGTTGTGCCAGGGTCACAACAGAGAGGGGGTATCCAGTTCGGAGCTTCAACCATGCAAAGTCTCAAAGAAACCGATGTTACTGCAATTCTTTCGGATTGTCCTGCCGTACTGGCTGCCACACCGGAAGTGAGGGGAAATGGACAGGCTGTATTCGGACCTTTAAACTGGCCTACGTCTCTTTATGGTGAAAATGAGAGCTACCTGCAGATAAGGGAGCGGTCTGTGACAAACGGCCGCATGTTTACCGACAGAGAACTGAACAGTGCTGCGAAAGTCTGTCTTCTTGGACAGACAGTTGTGACAAATTTATTTGGTCAGGGGGCAGATCCGGTCGGGCAGGTCTTAAGATTTAAAAAAATACCGTTCCTTGTTATCGGGGTGCTTGATTCAAAAGGATTGAATACTTTTGGACAAGATCAGGATGATTTAATCCTGGCACCGTATACAACTGTTCAGAAAAGGGTACAGGCAATTACCTGGGTCCAGAGTATCTATACCTCAGCAGTTGATGCCAAATCAACTACTCTTGCAGCAACCCAGATAGAAGAAACTTTGCGAAGAACGCATAAAATAAAAGCATCAGACCAGAATGACTTCACAATCAGAAACCAGACGGAATTATTATCTACTTTCAGCTCAGTAAGTAATATACTAACTGTTTTGCTTGGCGCTATAGCCGGAATTTCACTCCTGGTAGGTGGCATAGGTATCATGAACATTATGTATGTATCTGTTACGGAGCGAACCAGGGAAATAGGTTTGCGAATGGCTATAGGTGGAAAAGGATTTGATATTCTATTACAGTTCCTTACTGAATCAATTTTGCTCAGTATTACAGGAGGCGTGATCGGTATTCTGCTGGGTATTGCAGCCTCTAAGATAATAGGCTCCGCAATGTCGTGGCCTGTAGTTGTATTGCCAAGTTCGGAAATTTTATCATTCGCAGTCTGTACGGTTATCGGAATATTCTTTGGCTGGTATCCTGCAAGAAAAGCAGCAAGTCTTGATCCGATTGATGCACTGAGGTATGAATAGATTTACCGGACGAAAATTATTTTTTATCAAGGTTATCCTCAATACAAATTCTACTTTCTTTTTTGTAATACAGGGAGTTTAAAATAACAAAAAGCTTCGTAATTTCATTTATAATAGCCTGAATAAATAATTGCTGATCAGTGCTTATTTTATCAATTGGCATAGTACAAAAGACAAGGATATTTAAATTTTTCGGATTGGAAACAACATATGTAAATGGTAAGATAGGTTGATTTTCCATGACCATTTTATTACTAACATGAGGATATTTATATGGAATTCCCTGCCTTGTTCCAAAGTGTTCGCAAATAGTTCTCTGAGTATTGCTGTCAATTATTCTGAATAAGACCCATTCTGAATTTACTATTCCAATTATACGCCCGCCAAAAAAATTAAAAGCTTTTTTCAAACCATCTTTTGTGTCAGGATATTCATTAATACTATTAAAAATTGCTTTAATTTCCTGTATCTGAACATTCATAATGCCAATATATTGTTCTGAATTACTAAGCCGATCCTCAACTTTCTTCTTTTCATTATTGATTTTAGTAATCAATTCTTTATGTTTTTTAACTTCACGAT
>Ga0209744_1000286_pt1 | contig 16799 bp, 11 predicted proteins | sample BarGraNGADG00311_2_FD_184494 | JGI IMG/M metagenome (GOLD analysis project Ga0209744, IMG submission 184494) | Arctic peat soil microbial communities from Barrow, Alaska - Barrow Graham LP Ref core NGADG0004-311 (SPAdes) (version 2) | ecosystem: Environmental > Terrestrial > Soil > Wetlands >... | reverse complement strand
GCGCGTGGCTCGAGGCGAACGATGGTCGCTCCGCCGATCGCCCATCCGGAGGGCGCGCCCTCCCTGCGCTGACGTAAGCCCAATCAGATGCGAGGGGCGGAGCCGTGTAGCCGTTGTCGCACAACGGGTAGAGATGCGGGCGCCGGCAGAGTGGAGGACCACCCGGATGCGCTTCAGCAGCGGGGGCAACGAGCATTCCGCGGCACCGACGGATGCCGAATTGTCAGCGCCTACTCCGGCTCTTCCTACGAGTCATCTGCTTTCTTGGCCACTGGCGCAAGGTTACGCCACCTTATGAACGACAAGTGGCGTCGGACAGCGGCCAAGTAGGAATCTTCGGCGATCTTGATTCCAGACAGATCCACGATCATGCTCATGTCACGGTCGGACCCTGTCGGCTCAGACTCCCAGGCCTTTCTGATCTCTCCGCCAGCGACTGCTCGAACGGAATCCACAAACTCGCGATAGGCCTCCGACACGGCTTTCGACTCCGTGGTCATCCAGCCAACGCAGAATGCAAGTTCCTGCTGAACTTGCCGCAGCTCGCCACTAATCCTCAGCCGCTCAGCTTCAGGGTCGCTCGTGCCCCGCCTACGCACGACATACGGGAACTCCCGATAGGCTTGACAGGCTGCGAAGGCACGAGCGAACATCTCACGCCTTCTGGCTTTCGCCTCACCAGCGCGGGTCGCAGCCAGCACCACTAGAGATCCCACCGCAGGAATCGCGACAAGCCAGGCAAGGACTTGCAGTGCGTCATTCATGCTTGCGTTCCTCGGACTCCTCGATCTTCTGGCCGTGCGTTACCTCAGGTCCGAGCCACTTGCCCGTTTCACGCCACCAGGCCTCTTTGAACAAATGCCGAACGATGACGCCGATCAAGGCAAAGAGCTTATCGCTACGCACCCACTTCGAGGACGCGTCGTCCCCGAAATACCACATGCACAGAGCCCCGCCGGGAAAACGGTGGGGCGAATCCGTGGGGCCATCGACGGTGACTAGCGGAGAGAGGTAGTCGGGTCGAAACAGGATCGTCACTCGCCGGGCCTCATAGTGCGGCACTTCGACCGTGAGGTCGTATCTCAGCCCTTTGCGGTCAATGGACCGTCGCAGACCCGGAATCGTCGACCTGGCAACCCACTCGAATGGATTCAGCTCGCGCCCATCCCGATACCACGGACCGCTGCGCCGCTTGCCTCTATACGTCATCTGCACAGCCGAATGCCCTGGTTGACTTCAGTGGCTTGGCCGATTCCGATGGCCTGATGAGCCCTCCGCCCGCAAAGCCGACTGGGGCGTCGCTGAGGAGACGCTGCGCCAGCGCGGCCTTCGAATCGCTGGACTCTGGAGCGTCAACGTAGTCCCAGTAGACGCTGGCGAGTTCGTCGAGAACGGTGTCCCTGTCATCGTTCTCGTCGGCGACCAATGCAGCGGCCATATGCGACGCGGCCTTGTCCAAGCGCCCAACGACGACATCCCGATCCAGTTTGAGCTTGATTGCCGAAGAAACACCGGCGGGATCGGGTGTGAAGTGCTTTCGGAGGTCGGACGCCGCATGGGAGAAAAGCGCTACCAGCCCTTGAGTCAAGTCCGTCTCGCCGTCAAGCGCAGCCAGCGCGAGAGCTTCGATGTTGAAGCTACAGAGCCCAGGCTGGCCGTACTGGTTGTTCCAGGCCTTCGCAAGTCGGACTACCCGAGCCCTAGCGGCACGGGTACTCCTTGTTCCGGAAGTCAGGAGAGAGGTGTGACTCTCGGGGTCGGATGCATCCCATCCGTCTCTTTCGGTGTTGGGTATCCAGAGACCCGGCTCGTCCTTGCGGTTGAGCGCCACGATGAGGTCAACATGAGGGTCAACGTCCTCAGCAATCGGGTCGTTGAACTTGACCATGATGGCCCGCTTGGTCACGCGGAAGCTCAGATCCTCATGATCCTCGCAAAGAGCCTCGCGAAGATGCCCCCGCACAGACTCGACCGTGTCTGACGGCCCGTCGCCCTCTCCATCAGGACCAAGCTTGGGGTAGCTGCGACGGTCGAGAACGATCCCACAGTCGGCGTCGGTATCGCCGTTGGCAGTGCCGTGTGCAATGGATCCCGACATATATGAGCGCAGGAAGCCGGGATACGTCTTGGCCGCATCAAGGACCGCACGCCGTCGCTCTCTCGCGACAGCGAGGGTCTCCTCCGAGGGTGCCACCTGCGTCCTTACGTCATCCAACACAACTGCCGTGTGCCCCATGGCCCCTCCCTCGTCGAAGACAGACACGCCCTTCACGGCGCACCTCTCAACGAACTGAGCGAGCGCCCTTGCACCATTATGACCACTGAGGGGGACGGACAACGGACCGCCCGACTCCAACTCCACTTCCGGCTCGCCAACGCGGCGCCGGTTCAGGCCATGCCACGAACGAAGAAGGCCATGTCGATCACCTTCGCCCTCGTATACAGACGAGACGTGGGCTCCCCTGTGACGAAGTCGATGGTGGGGACCCGGCAAGCATCGATCAACTCGGCGTGGTCCTGGTAGAAGTCGGCCACCTTGTTCAGTGCCTTGGCGCCAAACGTCGAGACGCCGAACCCTCCGGTGAAGTAGGTATCGAACGCCGGAACACATCCAAATACGCCAAGCATGATCTTCGTCACGAGGGTATCCGTGGCGCGTTGCATAGTCAGTCTGATCTTCGATGCTTGGTCGAGAAGCCGCTCGATGTTGGAGCCCTCGTAGTCATGTGCGTCTATCTCCCAGAAATCTGCGTCAGTCTCCGCGATGAGCTCGACGACGGGCGTCAGATACCGAACGCTCTTCTGCAGCAGATGCGATGAACCACGCAGCAACCCCCAGCTCGCGAGGTAGAAGCCGAGTTGGAGACAACTCGCCTGGATGTTGTCCGAGCCCGCGAGCAACGTTGTCTTCCCGGCCTCTCGGAACGATTGGAAGTAGTTGAAGCAGTAGTCGAACGACGCGTAGCGCTCGTCAGGCTGCCGACCGTTCGAATCACTCGTGCCGTCGACGAAGTCGCGCACACATGCCTCGAATTGGGCTGGCGTCACGTTCCAGGTACGGCTCACGCTGGCGTGCGGGATAGCGGCTGGCACGCGGCCTGTCGCTTCGATGACCTTCGATCCACTCGAGATTCGATTGACGATCTTGCTGCCATGACACTCGGAGCAAATCCCGTCGCTTCGATCTACAAGCCCGAGCGTCTGAAGACGACGACCAAGCTGGTTGGCTCCCTGCCGCCGTGAGAATCCGGCCAGCGGATAGATGCAGTCGTCGCAGAGCTGGCCTTGCGATCGAAGGGCATCCAGGAATCGGTCTGAACCCTCTGCCATCAGCGCCTACCGTGCGAGCGACACGGTCGCCTCGCTCCCGCCTAGACTCATCGCGCGCAATCCAGGGGCCTGATCGACATCGTGAGACGTCAGATCGGGCAATCCAAATGGGAAGAGCGCAGGGCTTTGAAGAAGCGAATCGAGCGGAGAGCTCGCGACATCTGATGCGTGGAGAACGGCCTGAAGCAGCAACATTGCAGCCTCCGCACCAACCTCGCGTCGTCCTGCGGGCCGGTAGTTCTTGCGCCGCGCGTCGGATTCGAGCAAACCCCAGCTCACGCAATTGCCCATGGTGATCCCGGTGGCACGAACAACGGTCGGTCGTTCACCGAACTCCTCCGCGAGCCGCCGGTGCACATCTCTAGCCGTTAGCGCGCCCTGCAGCCTGAGGAGCCGGCCGACCACACTGACGACCGACGCAAAGAACGGATACACGGCCATGGCCATGCCCCAATGCAAGGCAACATGCTCAATCGTGGGAAGGCGGCTAAGTAGTTCCACGCCGCGATCCCGGTAGTCGACAAGGGAATCCGGCGGTTCAATCCACATCCGAGAGATGACATTGGTAGTCCGCGTCCGGCTGTCGCCCTTCCTCTCGGATGCGCTCTTGCGCGCGCCGGCGATGATCGCCTGAAGCGATGCCCGCACGTCTTCGGGCGACCGGCCTAGCGAGACAAGGGCTGCCGCCTGTTCAAGCCACGCCAGCTCGATTCGCACGCTGAAGCCAATGGCCTTGTCGCGCTCGACCGTCATCCGGCGCCCCTCATTACCCGCACGAACGGCACGATGAGCTCTTCGAGAGCCGTGCCGCCGTGGGTGACCGTGTGCTTGCCTGCAGTGACAAAGGCGTCGCGGCCAGACGCAACAAGGGGCATGAAGTCCGGGGGAAGTCCGACCGGATCCCAAGCGATTGCGCTCGGGAACTTCTCGCGCACCTTGTCACGCAGAGTCTCATTCGGGTAGACGCGGACTCGCTCGCCTCGGAGATTGGCGAGAGCCTTCTCGGCCGGATTGCCGATGCCGCAAGCCTCGACACTGCCGTGGTCTGCTGTGATGTAGATGGCGAATCCCTCGTCGAGGAGCTGGCCCAGCATCTCCGAAAAGTGCCCTTGTTTGGCCCACTGGCGCACCTGACTGTGGACGCCCGCGATGCCGAGCGTGGCGCCATGCAGGATGTTGTCGACGGCGTTCACCACCAGTCCCACGACGCGGATTCTGGGCTGGGCGAGCAGAGCAGCAAGCTTCGGCTGGCCACCGTTCTCAGCCAGGCCCTTCTGGAACCCAACCTCATCTGGAGCGAGGCCACGGGTTGTCCAGAACGCGGACCAAAGCGCTGCCTCTTTGGCGGTGCTCAGAATGCTGCCTGGGAAGTACTGAGGAACCTCTCCCGCGAACAGCGCCTGGCGGGACACCGACGTCAGGGTGGGAGCCCACGCAAACGTGCCCGTGGTCGTCGTCTCTAGATCGGGCAACTGATCGGCGAGAACGTCTCGCACGATGAACCATTGATCGAGCGACATGCCGTCGACTACGACGAGCGCAGCTCGCTCATTCCCGGCACCGGCCATTTCATCGGCGAGAACGCGCGGGACGTGATGCACCATCACGGGATCGACGCTCGCCAGGTTGTGAAGCCCGCGATAGCGCTCCAGGACCCACGACGCGAAGCGTTCGTCGAGAGCGGTGGTGAGTCGATCGAATTGACCGCCAAGTTCGTCGCTTACGACGGCATCTGGGTGCCAACGTTCGACAACCGTCTCCGCCCACCCCAGGGCGAAGCTCAGCCACTCGCCATGCCTCGCGCCCTCGTCGGGCATGTGCATCGCCGTGTGATCGACGAGCACGTCGAGGTTCCTCGTTCGAGCCGCCGTCGTGGTGCCGATGACACCGGCAGCCATCCACTCACCGCTGAGTTTGTCCGCGAGCGGATGCTCAACCGGCTTCAGGAAGCCGGCATAGAAAAGGTCGTCGACGTACACGTGAACATCATCGTGGCCGAACGGCAGGTCCGCTGGACCTGGAACGGCGAATGCGGGGTGAGTCGGCCTGTTGGGGCTGTCTCCAAACGCGAAGCCCTTGGACTCGGCGACGCTGTCGAGGTAGATCGGCCAACGCTCCTGCAGAAAGGTGAAGAAGGACTGCCGATCGGCCAGAATCACCTCGAGCGGCCAGTCGCCGAACAAACCGCGCATCCGCACTGTGTCGATGATGTACTCGTCGAGCAGCGGGGGCAGATGCACACCGCGGTAGTGGCGACGAGCGAGAAAGCGCAACAGATCTGACGGCCGCTTGATGAGCTCTGGCGCCACCTCGAAGACATGCTTGAGGACGAAGTCCTTGGTCGGCAGCTCGCCAAGATTCCCCGGCTTGAACACTTCGACCGCGTCGTAGAGTGCGCCTAGGTCGGATGACTCGAGCGCCTCGATTACCGGGTAGTTCAGACCCGGAAACAGCTCGCCCAGGCTGAGCGACACTCGATCGGCATTGCCTAGCACGTCGAACGGAACACGACCCGACTCAACATCGGTGGCGGGAAGCGCAACGATCAGGTTCCAGCGACGCCCTCCTTCAACACCCTGGCGATACTGCGCCTCGTACACGTACCGGAACTTGACGGGGTCCTCGAACCAGACGACGTCAAAGCCTTGCTCCCCGAGCAGGCCAAGGACCGTCTCCTCGGCGAGAAGGCGATCTGGATCGAAGGCAACGACGACATGTGCGACGTCCGGGGCGAACCGAGATGCAACGGCCTTGGCCCAGCTTGTGACGGTTGTGCTCACTGTGCCGCCGTCTCAATGCGCGCAACGAGGACCGCCGCCATGTCGGGCACCGTCGCCGCCCGCGCATCCAGACTGGCTTCCCAGCGGGTCAACTCATCGTCGAGCTGCCGCAGCCGGTGGCCCTTGACTGCATCGAGACCGATTCTGCCTATGGCTTTGCGCCGTGAGACGAATGCATGCGTCCCTCGTTCGCGCTCGGCGTCAAGGGCCACTTGGTGAGCGGCGAGAAGTTCGTCGAACACGGGTCGCGCATCGACTTCGGCTCCGCCATAGGCGATCTCGTAAGCAGTAGCAGCTTCATCGCCAACGAGACTGTGAGTGGGCTCGCAGTCCGCCGAGAGCAATGCATCCCAAACGCCACGTGCGCTGGGGCCGAGCAAACGGCCGTCGTCGTGAACGAAGACAGGAACGACGCGTTGTTCGCGTCGATCGGCGCTGTCGAGCGACACGCGCCAGAGCGACCAGATGCCGCGAAGATCTTCGGGAAGATCGGGCAGCTGGATCGCCGGAACAGACTGTCCGCGCACGAAGACAGGGAGCGCCGTGGCGAGGCCGCGAACGTGAGCGTCTTCGAGCGTCAGGTAGGTCGCGGCAGGCAATCGCTCAGCCTCAGCGGGAGTGAAGACCGCGTCCAGCTGGACCTCGCCGCCGGGCCATACGAGATCCCAAGACTTGCCCCCGTCGCGCTGACGCTCACAAGCCTCTCCGGCGTGTGCTCGGAGGTAGTTGACCGTCATGCGCTCCACCCAGTGCGGCAGCGGATGTTGGCGCACTCGTTGAGCGCCGGCCGGGTCGAGCTCACCCACGTCACCCAGGAGTGATGCGGCATCTCGTGCGTCAGCCGCGCGCTCACGCACCCGCTCAACGGTGGCGTCGACTTCGTCATCGAGTCTATCGGGGTGAAGCAGTGTCTCGACGAACAGGTCGGTGAAGAGTTGCTCGGCGTCGGCCGAATCCAGCACATCACCGGCCTTGTCGACGCCGAACTCATGCAAGATCACGCCGAGCTTGCGCTCGAGCACTTCGCGTACGCGGAACTCGACAGAGCTTTGCAGCATGAAGTTGTGCGCGCGCACGACATGCACTTGCCCGATGCGGTCGACGCGACCAATTCGCTGCTCAATGCGCATGGGATTCCACGGCATGTCGTAGTTGATGACCACGTGAGCGAACTGCAGGTTCACGCCCTCGCCGCCCGCATCCGTCGACACTAAGACCCGAGCTCGCTCCGCGAACTCTCGCTGCACGCGTTGGCGCTCATCCATGTCCATCGAGCCGTTGAGGCAAGCGACCGTGAAACCGCGCGACTCAAGATACTCGGCCAGCATGTTCTGGGTCGGGACGAACTCGGTGAAGAGCAGCACCTTCAGTTCTGGATCGCCCTCCTCCCGCTGCAGCTCGTAGATCAGCTCAAGAAGCCGTTCGGCTTTGGCGTCGGGACAACCGGCCTCGGTTCTTCGCGCTAGTTCAAGCAGCAACTCCACCTCGGTGCGCTCGTCCTTGAGCGCGGCGAGCTGTGCGCCGAGCAATGTGTCCATCTGCTCCTCACCATCGAGGTCGGCCCAGTCCTCAAGGGTCATCGACGGGAACAGCGCAAGCTGCTCTTCGGGTGATTGAAGGACATCGAGACGCCGTTCCAACGTGGTGCGAATTGCCCGCGTCGAGCTCGACACGAGGCGCTGCATAAGGATCAGCAGAAAGCCGACGTGCGTCTTCTTCTCGAGCATCGCGCGGTCGTAGCCAACGCGCACATACTCGGAGACCGCTTCGTAGAGCTGCTCCTGCAGCGCATGTCTCTCTTCCCAGGGCACCGAGTCGAGTCGCGTCTGACGCGGCTTGAACAACGCATTGCCATCGGCATCGATGGCACGCCGCTTCTCGGTGCGGATCACGAACGGTTGGACGCGCTCCCGAGAGATGCTCTCTTCGTCAGGAAACGCGACCTCGTCGAGTAGAGACATGACGCGCTGGAAGGCGTCGGTCTTGCCCTGGTGCGGCGTCGCTGTCAGGAGAAGCAGGTAGGGCGCGGCCTCCGCAAGACCGCGGCCCAAACGATACCGGGCCACTTGCTCCGTGCTTCCGCCAAGCCTATGCGCTTCGTCGCAGATCACGAGGTCCCACCCCGCCGAGATCAGATCGTCGAAGCGCTCGCGGTTGTAGTCGGCCACGCGTTCGGCTGACCAGCCGCGGCGACCGTCGACCGGCTTGACCGAATCAAGCGGACAGACGACCTGGTCAGCCGCACGCCAGATGTTGTCGTCGTCAAGAAAGCGCCGGTATGCGGTCAGCTCGCCGGGATCGACTAGACGAAACGTCTCGTTGAAGTGGGTCTTCATCTCAGAGACCCACTGCTTCACCAGCCCGCGTGGTGCGACGACCAAGGTGCGCCGCACGCGTCCACGGATCTTGAACTCGCGCATGATCAGGCCAGCCTCGATCGTCTTGCCTAGACCTACCTCGTCAGCGAGCAGATAGCGAACACGCTGGCCCGAGATGGCGCGCTGCAACACGTTGAGCTGATGCGGAAGTGGGATGACGTTGGCCTCCATCGGCGCCAGAAGAACGTCCTGGGTCAGGGCCTGCGCAACACGCGCGGCAGACGTGACATAGGCGAGTTGCTCCGCCGACATCGGCGCGGCTTCGTCTAGCGGCACGACGGAGTCCGCTGACACGCGCACGATAGCGTCGCTTTGAGGCAACCAGACGCGAAGATAGCGCTGTCCCCACAAGCCTTGTGAATCCAGCAGGCGGCACGGCTCCCGATGCTCGAGGCTCCAGTAGAGCTGTGGCGCGTCGGCCACCTCTACTCCCCGGCTCGCGTCAGCGCCTGGTCGTACCACATAAGCAGCTTGGCGTCCTCCTGCAGCACGTCGGCGGGCACCCGCTCGGCGACCGAGATGATCGTCTGGTAGTCGCGCTCCTGCCAGGCTCGCTTGAAGCCGGCGCGCACTGCCTCTAGGCGGAAGAGCTTGAGCTTGCCCTTGCCCGCGGCATAGTCGTCGAACTCCTTGAGCAAGGTGCGCTCGCGCAGTTGCTCCAGGTCGCCAGCCTTGCGAGGGTCGGGCACATACCAGCGATCCTTGGCCTTCGCGCACAAAGCTGGGACGTTCTTCTCCAGCCCGCGCAGGTCGCGGAAGTTGGACGAGAGATACGCGTGAATTGGACCGGGTACTTCGCCTGTGCCGCTGTAGCAGAGGAAGTTCTCCCTGAGAAGGTCGCCCAGCTCCAGGGCCTTTTCGTGCTTCTCCCAGCCTGCGATCTCGCGCATGAACACTGGGTTTAGGTCCTGAAAAGAGAGCGGCTTTTCGGCCAATGTCTGACGGAGCCACTGGATGGCTGAAGCCTCATCTGTGACGAACAGTTCGAGCTGGCGTACTTCGGCTGCCGAGAGCCGCTTCTTGTCGTACTCAGCGACCTGATCTTGCAGGAAGTACATGCTGTCTCGACAGGGGAAGCGCTGCTCGAGCCCGGCGTAGAACTCAGGCGATGAGAGGGGGACCCGCACGCCACGCTGCACGTGGAAGGCGACCATCCGATCATAGAGAAGGTACGCTTGGCGCTCGGCCAAGGCCTCGAGATCTCTGTCCTGTTGGACGACCACCGGCAGCTGAGCTAGGTGCCCCCGGACGAAGATCCACGCCGCGTCAGTCGAGCCTGCTTGAATTGCGAAGACTTGCTCGACATCCTGACGCGGTCTGTACGCCGATATGACGAGGTCCTTGTTGACCGCGTTGCGTCCCGTGGCCTGCTTCTTGGTCTGACCCTGCTTGTCCAGCACCCGAACGTCAGCCACAACGAACCCTGCCCGAGACATTGCCTCTTGTAGCGCCTGCCAGATTCCGTTCTTGGAGTTGTGGAACTCAACGGTCATCCAGCGGCCGGGCTTCAAGCAAGCGTAGAGCGGTTCGAGACACCGCTGCATCAATGCCTGGTAGTCAGCCACACTCTTGGATTGGCAAGTGCTCACAATCGCTTCGGGTTGCTGGTTGGTAATCACTCGAAGCCAGCCTTCCCAGATGAAGCTGAGCTCCGAATACGGAAGGTTGTCTCCAAACGGCGGGTCAACGAAGACGTAGTCGAGCAGGGGTGCGCCTATCCCGGCAGTCGACTGCGTGGAAGTGCAGACCACACCTTTTGTCCCGGAGAGAGCCTGTTTTGCGGCCACCAAGCGCTTCACCTTGTTCCGGTACGCGACAAACGGGTTGGCTTCTGAGACCTGGCTGCCGACATAAAGAGTCCCGCTCATGGGGTTATATGGAAAAGAAACCGTTGGTCTGTATCGGTTCATCAGGCTCAGATTCACGAGCTGGCTCGTGAAGAGTAGCGTCAAGAGACGGCGTAGCTCATCAGCGGCACCCCTTGACTGGATCTCCTCGAACATGGCATCGAGAACGGAAAGCACACGGGGGAAGAAGAAATGGTGAAGGTGCGTGATGCCTTCGTGATACCCGCGCTGCAGGTCCCCCCACTTCCCCTCTTTCAGCATCAGAGGCAAGATTGGGACACTGGCCATGTGAACGTCATTCCGCACACGCTCAAGCGTCGACAGGTCGTGTTCGTCGGGCTCCTTCGTCTGAACGCGTCGCGCCCCGTCATAGGCAATCAGGACCGGGATTCTCTTGGGGGTGACGACCGTCGTCCCCAAGAATGGGTCAAAGACCGATTCGGTCCTCCGCGCGGCCTTGCGGCGCGAGTACTCCGATCCGCACTGGTCGCAAACGATGACTCGCGCTGTGCCGTCGCCGCGTCCGGTAGTGACCGCAGAGAAGAACACATTCTCAGCCGAACATGCCGGACAGCTGAACACATCGGACCAGACGGTGTAGCGCACCCTGCATTCTCGCCCAGTCTCCGGATCATGCGTCATCCACATCCATCCGCATCTGCGCTCAACCTCGTCAAGCAGACGCTCGGCCTCAACCTCAAATGCCGTCCAATCAGCGGGAGCGTTGTAGTTGTAGGCAATGAAGGTCGCAGCGGGTGAGAGATCATTGAGAACGGCCCGGCGGGATCCGAGTTTCGAGAATGGAGCTCCCCTCTCATCACGAATGGTGCCGTCGACTTCCACGGTGAAGCCAAGCGACTCCACTGTTCTGCTATCGCCGCAGAGCTGAGCGGCAACACCAGTCATGCCCGTGCCGCAGAAGCCGTCTAGGACCACGTCGCCGGGCTCCGTGTAGTGCAGGATGTACCGCATGATGGCCTTGTGCGGCACTTTGGTGTGGTAGGTATGAGCGTTGTATATCGGGTCGTTCTTTCCCTCGGAGACGTCGGCGGCAAATGGCTCACGCTCGTAGTCGTCTGAGTCCGCCTCGTAAGGCTTGCCGCACTGCGCCACGAAGTCGGCAAGCCAGGGGTTGGGACAAGCCGTGTAGTAGGGCGGGTCAGAGAGGGCTAGGATGTCCTCGTCTTCGGCTATTGGGAAGCCCTCGATAGAGCGAAAGTCGGGTTGCTTCAGCTCTTCGCGAAGAAGCTCGATGAAATGGGCGCGGCGATCGTGGTCACTGGCGAAGGTGAGGCCGAGGCACTCGACCGGGTCGTCTGCGCCTCGGCCGCTTCCATGCGCGAACAGAGACTCGTCCTGAGTTGCCATCGGCGCACCTACTCGATCACGACGCGAACGCGCTCGCGGTCCTTGCCGGCGAGCTTCCTGTCGAGAAACGTTGAGAATCGCTTCGCCAGCTCCTCGGGAGTCGTCGGTGTGCCGCCTTCCTGCAGCGCGGCGCGCACTTCGTCAGTAGTCAGCGTCAGCTTCTCGAGCCCGGAAAGCACGTCCCTCAACCCATCAATCAGGGCCTGCCGAACCGGGCCTGGCAGGCGCTTCGTTCTGCGGAACTTCTCGACCGCGTCCTTCTTCTCACCTTCCAGCAGATTCACGCTTTGCCACGCCAGCGGATCCTCGATGTTGCGGATCAGATTGTCTGTCCAGTCGGCGAGTATGCTGTCAAGGCGGGCATCGATGCCGTCCAGCTCCGCGTCAGCCGACACGCCTGCCAGTTCCATGTCTGGTCGGAAGCGGCAGGCTGGGCAAATCGGGCTTTTGTCGAGATCGGACTTGGTTAGCGACCAGCACGACTTGAGCTCACCCATGCGATCCTTCAGAGCCCGCAGCTGCGCGACCGGCAACAAGTCGATCGTTGCCAACGAGTCCAGGGTCTTGAAACGCGTGTCCGAGAGTAGCCTTGCCTTACGCTTGTCGTGCGATTGATCGAGGCGAGCACTTGCGTGCAAGTCAGCATAGCGATTCGCGTACTTGTCCTTACACTCGCCGAGCTTGCGCAGGAGGTCCTGCCGCGTAGAAGCGTCGATCTCGCCCCCTGCGGTGGCGATGCGCTCGGCGCACTCGGAGATGACGCCTTCGGCTTCCGAAACCCAGGGGTCGTCGGCAACGCTGGCCATCTTCGCCTGCTCGATGTAGCCAGCCAGCAGCGTCAGGTCACTCACGGCCTTTTCGAGGCCTTCGACCTTCTCCAGTGCCTTCAGTCCCTCGCTCTTCGCGCCCACCTCAGACTCAGGCAGACTGAAGTTCTTCAGCTGCCCGGGTGACTTGTAGGCCTGCAGTGAGTCCAGAAAGTCCTTGGTCGCGGTCATGGCCGTGGACAGCGCTGCCCGCTCGGTCTCGCCTAGCAGCTCACGGCCAAAGAGAACGAATCCACCGCCGGTCTTGGCAATCGCAATCGCCAGGCGTTGAGCCAACTCGATCGCCCTGGTTTGCAGCTGCTGGATAGGGGCATCGTCGCCGTCTTGGATCTGTTTGACGAGGCCGCTGGGTAGACCGACAAGTTCCAGCACGGCCCTTATTGACGGCAGCTGCCAGCCCTTCGGCTTCTGTACATGTTTGAAGTCGGCGATCTCGTTCACCGGCTTCACGACGAGCGTATCCACGTTGGTCGCGTCGTAGGCCTTGCCGGCGACACTCACCGTGAGGTCGCCGTTGTTCACCAGCGCGCCGACAAGCACGGCAACAAGCTCGGGCTCAAGACGATAGCGGTTTGGGTCCATGTACTCGACACCGTGATCGACGCCGATGATCTCGCTGCGGTTGAGAACCTGGCCTTCGCCCTTGCTGGCGAGCAGCTCGGTGATGCGGGCGGCATAGCGCGATTCACCGGGCCGGAGCTTGTCGTCCTTGAGAAGCTCCAGTGCGTCAAGCACCGCCATCGCTTGTTGCGACTTGCCCGCGCCGCGCATCCAGCGGAGCGCGTCCTGCGCTGCCTGAGCACGGTTGGCATTGGTGATGAGAATCGAGAAGCGCGGGTACTCTGGCGCCTGCGTGGCGAAGTGATCGGCACAGCAAATCGACGCGACCAGATAGACGGCGTCGCGAATGTTGGCGAGCAATCCGGAGGAATTCGCAGCCGCGGAATCGGAGGCCTCTTTGGCCCATTCCAGCAACGGACGCGTCTTGCCCTGGTGTGTCACTTTGAGGGCGTTCATGTTGCCGCGCACCCACGCGACCAGCTCTTTGAGCAGCGTCTCTGCCTTGGATTGATACACGGTCTTGTCTTGGCCAGCCGACGTCGAGGCGAGGTCCAAGGCAGCAGAGTAGTTGGTCACGATTCGACTGAAGACTTCGTCACCCGCGTCGAGCCGGAAGAAGACCTCGTCAGCACGCTTCTCGTCTTTGAAACCGACCGTCTCGAATGGCTCCAGGAAGTAGATGTAGAAGTCGCGCTCAGGCACCGCGGTCGAGCGGTCGTTCGGCGCGCCGAAGAAGAGGTAACCCCTGCGAGTGGCCTTGCGATCGCGCCACTCCAGTTCACGCTCCCAGATTCGGTAGCCGCCGACGTAGGGCTGGTCCGTGCACTCGAGCACACGCTTGAGCGCCTCGTAGTACCAGCGGTTGCGCGCGTCGTCGTCGATTGTGAGCGCACGCTTGTCGAGCTGTGCGTCGTAGTCGACGATCTTGGTTACGTCAAGGTAGAACTGACCGCCCAGGCGCCCTTTCTCGTCGCGCTGCGTCGCCGAGATGAATTGGCCGTTCACCGTCTGGGTGATCAGGCGCAGCGATGTTTCGACGGCACCGCGGAGGTCTTCCGCAGGCTCGCCGCCCATATCGACAGCGACTGGGTCGTAGAGGCAAAGCTGGTCTCGCAACGCCTCTGCGGTGAGACCGGTCTCCTTCTGGATGTCGCCCACAGCCAGCCGATGCACGCACAGCCCGTGGATGATTCGGCGTGCGAACTCCTTGCTCTGGCCCGCCGGATAGCCCACGTCGACGAGGCCCTCAAGCTTGTCGCCAACTTCGATGACCTGCTTCACCTCGGGATAGGTTCGGTAGTTGGGATTGGTCTCGATCTCGCGCCAGAAGCTGTCGAACGCCACCAGTCCGGGGCTGTCCGACGGCACATCCGAATCCATGAGCGTCCTCATGGCGGTCGATACGCTCTTCAGAACTTGGCGCTTCTCCACGACGCGGATCTGCTCAAACACCTTGACGTAGTCGGGGTGCACGGGGAACAAACGCACGAAGTCGTCGAGCCGCTCGTTCATGCCGCCGTAGTATTTGGCGAACGGCAAGAGGTGAGAGCGGATCGTCGCTTGCTGCTCGTCGCTCTTCTTCAGGAGCCGCTGCGCAACAACGTACTCCACATCCTGACGGGCGATGAGCACCTGGCCGAAACGGTCTTTGACCCTCGCTAGACTCGCCGCCACATGACTCCATCTTGGGTCGTCGAAAATCGCTTCCTGCATGCCACAGACGATCCGAAAGCGCGTGTCCTTACAGACTTCGCCAATCTCGCGCAGGAAGCCAAGGTCAAGCACCAGTGCCTGATCCTTGCGTCCGCGCAGGTAATCGAGAAGCTCGTCCACGACGAGCAGGAGACCGTGATCGGGATACTTGGCGTTGAAGGCCGTCATCATCTCGATCAGGGCAGGTTTGTTGCTTGGGACCGTGTCCTGCGCCGGGAACATGTGGGCCACGCCCATCGCCGAGAGTCCCTCTTCAAGCCAGCCAGTGAGGATGCCGCGCAACGGCATGGTGGTGGCGCCAATCTCCTGGCGGATCACTTTGAACTTGCCGGCGATCTGCACCGCCTGCTGTGCCACCTTCGGACTGGTGACAGCATCGGCGAGGTCGGCGTGCTCGGCCACGGCCGAGATCAACGACATGAGATGCGACTTGCCGGTGCCGTAGTTGCCGACGATGAGCAGGCCCTTGTTGTCGGCTGGTATCTCAAACTGCAGGTTGCGGAACACCGCATCGGGCGCCTCGGGGTCGGCCAGTCTGAGGGCCATGTCCTCAGAAATGACATACGTGGATACAAGCTGCTGCGCGGCATCGAGCTTGTCGGCCGACTTCAGCTGGATGACAGTCTCGATCGGCTCGAACTGAATGAGATCCCCGTACTTCAAGTTCGCCCCCCCTTCGCTGAACGAGCCGGTGGGCACCGGCTCGCGAATGTCACCCGTGTATCGTGAGTCTATTCCTCGGCAGGTACGGATAGGAGGACAAGACCACGTCCCGGATACTCGCGATACTCGGGGTGAGGTCGCTCCGCGTGCACGAGACGGGGGGAGTCTTCGTCGCCTACGATGCCGCCGGGCCAGGCGACGACAAGAGTCTTCTGCCTAGAAAGCGACTGCAGGAGTCCCAGCGGGTCGAGTTGGAGCGACGGCTCGAAGAGGAGTTCGATGTTGTCGAGGCAAGCGACGTCCGAGTTGAGTTCGTCCAGAATCGCGCTGATCGTATCGAGCGCTCGGGCCGGCCGTTGCTGGACTGGTACCTCAAGCATGCGCTGCGCCAACTCGAGGCCGAGGTTGGTGACAGGCCACTGACGTTCATCGGCGGCATCGCGCAGGACTGACGACTTCCCGGAGCCGGGCGGGCCGACGATGAGTACAAGGCGCTCGTAGCCGAACGCCAGCGCGTCGACTGCAGCCTCAACTTGGTCCTCCCTGATTGTCACCGCGTCCCCCGTGGTTTGCCTCCGCGGTTCACAGACTACGGTCTTCCTTGAGGTCGAGCAAACGCCTCGTTGGCCTGCTCAAGGTCGTACTCCTGCACGCGGCTCACCACGGGCACGAGGGCCGCGTCGCGCAGCAGCTCGCGGGCGTCCCGGCGCGTGGAGTTTGCCACGCTGCGAACCACGCGCTCGGGGTAGATCCACGGGTACTCGATGGGCGGGATGGGCGACGAGTAGATCCCGCCCGTGCGCCCGCGGTCTGGCGCTGCTGGAGCGACCGCGCCCTGGCGCCTGCGGATGCGCCGGAGTACGGGGGGGCCGTCAGGGCCGCCATGGCGGGGTTCGAGGTCGCGGCCTGAGGACCCGTTTTCCCGCCAGGCCGCCGGCGTCACCCGTCCGCGCCGGTCAAAGTCCACCGCGCCGGCGATCCGTGAGCCTCGCAGCCCCACCTGCGCGCAGCTACTCTGGCAAGCATGGCGCCGTCTGGTCGATCATGCGTGTCGCAACGCGTAGTTCCGCTTCGAACCGCGGGCCGCAATGTCAACCTTGACCGAGGCGGCCCCTCTGCTACGCTTGCTGCCTATACTCCCCGCTGGCAGCGCCGCAAGGCCCCCAGCGGGGTTCTTCTTTGTGGCCGCCGATGAACGCCGGGTCGGCGCCAAACCGTGCGATCGCCTTCTTCGACGGCCAGAACCTCTTCGCCGCCGCGCGTGATGCGTTTGGCTTCACCACCCCTTCCTATGGCGTACCTCGTCTCGCTCAAGCCACTGCGGTGCAGCAT
>Ga0209744_1000284_pt1 | contig 16820 bp, 10 predicted proteins | sample BarGraNGADG00311_2_FD_184494 | JGI IMG/M metagenome (GOLD analysis project Ga0209744, IMG submission 184494) | Arctic peat soil microbial communities from Barrow, Alaska - Barrow Graham LP Ref core NGADG0004-311 (SPAdes) (version 2) | ecosystem: Environmental > Terrestrial > Soil > Wetlands >... | reverse complement strand
TTTGGCAGGCTATTACTTCTGTCCGAATGCCAATCATTGTCAGTTATAATAGCATTAGCTCCGCAAAGAACATTATTGCCAATCCTTATTTCCATGGCAGCACCAATACTTACGCCGCTAAAGCCACAATTATCTCCGATAATTATAACTGAGCCCTTTTGATGAGTTGAAATGATACATCTATGGTTCACTCCAATAAGATTGGATGTATGATCCGAACGGAATCTACAGTTTTTACCTATCTCAAAACTTGAAAAAGGAAAACGATAAAAACTTGGCAAACCATAAAATTCACAGCCAATGTCTGTCTTAATACCTTTTATAAAAGAAATGATTTTAACTAAAAAACCTGAATAAAATTTAAAACAACTCAATTTAAAATAATATAGCTTAAAAACCCACCAACTTCCTTTATCCTGGGTCAATTGAGTTAATCGATATCTTAGTGTCATATAAATAAAGTATTAAATTTTTGACAATACGGCATCATAAATATTCAAAAGTTCCGCTACGACTCTATCAGGGTTATGCCTGATAATAGCTCTTTCCCTTGCGTTAGTTCCTAAACTCCTGGCATAATTTCTGTCTTTAATTAATTCAATAATTGCACCGGCTAAAGCATAAGGATCCCCATCCTGAACCAAAAGCCCTTCTTTATTATCACTTATTATACTTGGGGTTCCTCCTGCATAAGAAGCAATCACAGGCATTCCAAGCAACATTGCTTCACAGACACTGTTAGGACTGTTGTCTATATGAGATGAATGAACAAATAGATTGGATTTCAACATTTCGCTAATTAGATCATCTTCATTTAAAGACCCTAACAAATGAATATTATAATCTCTGAACTTAGCTTTGAACTTTCGCTCAACAAGATAAGATATTTCATCCGCCTCTTTAATTCCGGCAATTTTCCAGATTATTTCGAATTCCGGGAAATTTTGGCTCAGTATTTTTTTACATTCAAGTATAGTATCCAGACCCTTATAAATATTATTCCTTATAGTACTCGTAATTATATAATTTGATTGTTTTGTTTGTGGTAGCCACTGATGAACATAAAATCCTGGTCGCATAATTTCATCGCAAAGAAAATATTTGGAATCCGGAGATAAAACTGAAGATAATCTTCTGTCCCAATCGGTTCTTCCCATAAAATATTTACACGATTTGAATATTTTATTTTCTCTCTCTGCAGCTTTTATATTGACAAAATAATCATGATAAAGTCCATGACCTTTCAATAAAAGCCATTTTTTAGAGTATTTTAATGTATCAACAACAGTAAGACCACTATACCATTTAAGACTATTTACAATTAAATTACCTTGTAAATGAATAATACAAGGGACGGTTGTCTTTGAAACAATTAAACCAAAATCATTCTCACTACCAAAAATATGGATAATATCAGGTTTAAACTGTTGAATAGTATCTAAATAACGCGGAATAATACTTTCATTTTCGATTTTATGAGTAAAACGGGCAAATATTTTCTTGAATTTGCTTTTAATAGGTTCAATAGTTATTGGAAAATAAATTGTATTACCAATAGTAAATTGCGAAATTTCAGGCTGCTTGCAAGTGAATGCTATTCCCAGCTGGACGCCTGAACTTTTAGTTAATTCTGTTTCCAATGATACAATCCAGGCGCATCCAACTTCATTTGTATCTACCTTATTTGCGCCTACTGCAGAATTATTTGTAAACCATAAAACTTTCATTTCAAATTATATTTAAGTCGGATTTTGTTCATCCTATTTGGAATGTTTTTAATGCGAAGCAATTGATGGACAAGCCTTTTTATAGGGTCCTCAATTTTAAGAAGAATAATTTTTATCTTATAAGAATTTAAATCTATCACTGCTTCAATATCATCTGTTTGCCTCAATTTCGCATTTACATTTCCTCCCTTTATGTCCTTCATCATGAGTATTACCTGTTCAGGATGTTCGCCACGAAATCGTATAAGCCAACTTGGCAATCTGTAAACATTATGAACTCTGTAAGGATCACCTAATTTAAAGAAATTATTTTCAGCCCATTGAATTGCTTCAGGAAAATTTTCAGGTTTTTCATCCCTGTAAACTTTTACTTTCTGTTCAACCTGCCAGGGAAATAAAAGGCAATAATGGTACATATAAATACCTTTTCTTGCCATCTTTTCGCCTTTAATCCAATGATTTTTTCTCATATCGATCCCGTTTTCATCTAAAATCGTTGGTGGTTCATGGGTTAAATATTTATAGTTTTTTCCCCATTTAAATACACGGTGCCATCCACCACAATTTCTTCTCAAATAAATTGCATCAGATATATAATTAATATCTCCCCAAAAGCTTTTTTGTTTAAACGAAATAGCTGAAATTGATTTATCCATCTGCAACATTTCTATAATTTTATTCATATCAGATGCCTTATAAAACTCATCAATATCAACCTGCCATAGATAATCACCTGAAGCACGTTCAGCATAAGCTCTGCATTGGGGCGTCCTGTCGTTTCCCAATTCATCCTTTTTAGGCCAGAATCCATCTCTAGTAATGATTGTCAGTTTGTTTTCAGTATCTTCTTCCTTCTTAAACTTATACAAGCAGTCCAGCGTGCCATCGATCGAATGGCCATCTGGGGTACATACTGATTTTGCATCTTCATGCCCGCCTTCCACTACAATTATTTCATAAGCAAAAGGATAAATCGATCGAAGGCAATAACGCGTAAACGGTTCGCCGTTAAGCACAATTATGCCAAAAGTTATTTTCGGTAATTTCGCATTAATCATTAAAGCTGAATTTTTTATTTTTATATTCCATGCGTTCTTTATAAACAATCAAATAAATATCATAGCAAACTTTACTTCATACTATTTCCCATTAAGCCGACCAGCCTTTATCTTCTCTTTCAGATCATTATAGAATAATTCCGGATTATAACCGAACCGACAAAAACTCCCAAACTTTTTAATTTTAGATGTATTAGTCATAAATCTATTTAAGCATATAAGGTTTTCCTGCTTCAATGGTAAAAGAATCTTTTGGGAGTCTGTTGTAAAAGCATATCGAAAGCCTGCTTCTTCAGTCACTTCCACAACCAGTTTATTGTAATTCCCGTTTGGAAAAGCTATACTAATTGGTAATGTTCCGGTCAAATCAAAGAGGATTTTATTGGACTCTCTTAGCTCTTCTTTTATTTCTTCCTTATCATAATTAGTTAAAATTGAATGATTATGGGTATGATTACCAAAAGATATATATGGACTTTTAGAAAGATTTTTAATCTCACTTTCAGAGAAAGGTCTGTCAATATCTGACCATGGCTTAAATGCCTCAATTCCAAAGTTTTGTGCAATATAATTATCAATATACGCGTATTTAAAACTTTTAAGAGATCTTTGTTCATTACGAATAGCTTCAATACTGCTTCCCTGTTTTATTCTGAATTTATATATTATATCCCACCAAAAAGATTTATTTTCATTTACATTTTTTGTACTTATAAAGAAAACTGCAGGAATCTTATAATCGTTGAGAATATTAATAGCAAGCATATTATTAAAATATCCGTCGTCAAATGTTATCATAGCATATTGCTGGTCATTTTTAAGATCTCCAAGTAAATCTTCAGGTTTAATAAACTTATATTTATTCTTAAGAAAATATTCAATAAAATCAACAAATTGTCTGACTGTCATATTTTTTTGAGGATCAATATAATTTAAGTCCTTTTGTTTCTTAGTATCAAATAGTCCGTGAAAGCAAAATACTAATAATTGATCATTCTCATTTTTAAAATCCAAAAGCAGAGGAATAACTAAACTACCAAATTCTTCAATTAACCTGGGCCCATATTTTTCCACAAGCGCAATTCCATGTCTTTTGAGTCTTATTTTTATATTTTGTATGAGCAGCAACTTTTCAGATTTTTAAATAATTTTTGTGTCTGATAATTCTTTGTTTTCATAAAATCCAACCAGGGCAGATAACATAGCAAAATACCACAAGCCAATTGCAAATCCATGTCCAGACATAAAAGTCCAATCTATAAAGCTATGAATACTCTGTGAAATAGTGTATAATAAAAACAATAATGCTAAATTGGATAAAACGCCTTCTGTTTTCATGTAGATAATAAAAGCTTTAATAATAGAAAAGATATAAAGCAAAATAAAAAGTATCAATCCAAGGAATCCCCATCGAAAAATGACTCCGGCCCAAACCATATCAGCAGTAGTTTGCCTCATAGAAAGAACGGTAGATAATTGATTCTCAGTCACTGGACCCATACCTAAAATTTTATTATTCTCATCAATATTAGAAATTATGATCCCAGTCATTGTGAATCGGGATTCAAGGTTATTTGGCTCCCTGGTTAAACTGGGTTTAGTTATCTCAGAAAATCTATCCAATAAATATTTGGTATTGGCTGGTAAAAACTTCGCCACCATTATAAAACTTAAAACACCAACCACAATGAATATAAAGACATTTTTTAAAAACGTTCCAATTCTTCCTTTTTTTATTCCGGTAAGCATAAAATATAAAAGAAAAATACAAACTGCTATTATACTAAAAGATCTGAAATAAGTAATAAATGTAGCAAGCAAATTAATAATCAGTAATACTGTAAAAACAAAAGGCCTCTTTTCTCTATAAACTAAACTGTAGGCAATAGAAAAAAACAGGAATTGGGGCATAAACCAAAAGGTTCGGGTAATTTCTTCTCCGGCAAAAATTTCAGTAAGATATTCTTCTATCAGGTATATTTTTATATGTAATCCCTGATGAAGTAAATAAAGAAAAGATGCAACGCTATTGACAATTAACAGGCTAAATAAAAATTTCTCCAATACCTCAGGTTTATTTCGCGAAGACAAATTCTTAATAATAAAATAAGACACAAACAAAGAGATCAGAATAATAAATTCCTTAAAAACACTTGTTAAAATTAAATAATTAAAAATTGTTGAACCTAATCCAAATAAGGTGATAAGAATCAACCCAATTATGCAATAGTCCAAAGCATTTAGTCTTTGGTTTTTGCTTATTTCAATATTTTCATAACTTGTTTGGAGAAAAGTTGATATTATCCAACATATTATGATCCAGAAAAACTTTAAACCAAATTCTAATCGACCAGGAATTTGGAAAAGCTTAACACCTGGGAAAAAAATTGATTCACTCATAAACATTAGAAAAGGAATTCCCAGAAAATAGAACGGCTCTTTAATCCCCTTTACAACAAAATATAGTAATAACAAATAAGGTAAACAAAGTCGGATAAGGTCGATCATGTTTTTCTCAATTATGGTAGTTTGACAGATTCACTATTGATGAGAGATTTATTTACAAGTAGTTCTTTAAAGTGTTCAGCAGAGTAATGATTCGTATAATGCTCAATATTATCGTCAAATATTTTGCGTTCAAGTTTTAAATATTATCGGATTGAGATTTAATAACATTGTTTTTTGTTATAATAGGTGATTCCTACTTTATACTTTTAAATGGGGTATCTGATTATCCAATTCTATTACCAGGAGATAAAACTCATCATATCCATTGTGTTTTAGTTAATATCTTGCATTGGTTTGGAAGTCCCTGACTTCCTGTTCCGAAAAAATTACCACCGACAACTTCGGTATATTTAACATTAAATATTAGATCAAGTGTTTCCAGATCATTGATAGATATATAAAGAGCGAAATAATAAGTTCCCATAGCTAGTGGTAAATTTTCAATTTTACATTTTATAGAGCCGGAATCCTGATTAATATCAATAATGTCATTTGTGAAATCATTTCTTAAAAAAAGCACAAGATTATCCCTGTCATCATAGATTTCAAGACAAGCTTTTACGTTTTTAAATGCAAGTTTGCTAAAGTTTTTATATTTTAGCTCAAATGTATATGTATTGCCAGATAATAAACTATCAACATATTCATTATTATCATCCAATATTTTAAAATCCATAAACTTAACCTTCCCATTCCCCGTCCTATCAGCTCTATCTGCCAACGAAAGCAGAGATGAAGAATAGAAAGAATTATTTAAATAATTTGAAATGCCTTCTCTTGTTAATCCTTTAAATATCTGTTTCCCTGCGTTGAGCAAAATTACTTGCTGACATAATGATTCAATGGCTGCCATATTATGACTTACAAATATTACTGTTCTACCACCTTTTTGACTAACATCCTGCATCTTACCCAGGCACTTTTTCTGGAATTCTGCATCACCAACGGCCAATACTTCATCTACAATTAGAATTTCTGGTTCAAGATGTGCGGCAACAGCAAAGGCTAATCTAACGTACATACCTGAAGAGTAGCGTTTTACTGGTGTATCCAGAAACTTTTCAACACCGGAAAAATTAACAATTTCATCAAATTTGGTTTTAATCTCAGTTCTGTGCATTCCCAATACGGCACCATTTAGAAAGATATTCTCACGGCCAGTAAGTTCGGGATGAAAACCTGTACCAACTTCGAGTAAACTGGCAATACGCCCATTAATTGAAATTCGCCCATGGGTAGGTTCAGTTATGCGGCTTAAAACTTTCAATAAAGTGGATTTCCCGGCACCATTACGGCCAATAATCCCAATCCGATCGCCCTGCTGGACTTCAAAATTTATGTCGCTTAATGCCCAGAACTCTTCTTTAACAGGTGTTTTAAGAACTGGTTTGTTTGTCACTAATTTTTTTGTCTTATGCAATGTTCCTTTTACTTTTTCAGCAATTACGTCTCGTAAAGCAACATAATGGGATTGCCCCTGATGTCTTATACTATAACTTTTACTTAAGTGCTCAACTTTTATTACTACGCTCATATTACATTTCAAATTATATCAGCAAATGATTTTTCCATTTTTCTAAAGTACCAAAGACTAAAAATCAGGAGTATAACAATTAGTCCAATCGATAAAAACATACCAGGTAAATAAACCTGACTCTCTCCTCCTGATATGGACCAGCGAAATCCATCAATTACACCTACCATTGGGTTAATTGAATACAACAATCTCCATTTTTCTGGAATATTATTACTACTGAAACCAACTGGAGATATATACATCCCGAATTGTACTACAAAAGGTACGATATATCTGAAATCACGGTATTTAACATTAAGGGCAGCAACGTATAACCCGGCACCAATTGCTGATAAAAAGGCTAACACCAGAAACAAGGGAAGGTAAAGAATTGTCCAGGATGGAACAAAATGGTACCATATCATTAATCCTATCAAAATGATAAATGAGATAAGAAAGTCCACAAAATTTACAATAACTGTACTTGCCGGAATAATCAACCTGGGAAAATAGATTTTGGTAAGCATGTTTGAATTAGTGATAAGCGAATTACTGGCTTCACTAAATGAGGTAGAAAAGAACTGCCATGGCAACATTGCAGCATATACTAGAATAGGATAAGGAACATTCCCGTCTGTAGGCATTTTGGCTAATTTTCCAAAAATGATGGTCATAACAACCATCGTTAAAAAAGGACGTATTAAGCTCCAGGAGAGACCTATAACAGTTTGTTTATATCTGACAAGAATATCACGCCAGGCTAAAAATAAAAACAGTTCCCGGAAACGCCATAAGTCATTCCAATAATTTTTTCCTGAACGTCCAGATTCAATCACTAAATCGAATTCATTATTGATTTCTGCCATTTATATAGAGGTTTTTTCAGTTTAATAACTACATCCATTCTTCGAAAGGGAGTTTGCAAATATAAGTTTTTCTTTTCAATGATATTTCTGTTTCAAATACTTCTTATGAAGGTTGTAGGTTCTGTTAAGACTCCTGAAAGGACTTGCTGTTAACTTTCATAATTCAATGTTTAGTACTATCAGGTTTTAATTTGGTCGGTGATCTTTGAATATAGCAGCATTAAATGTGCTTTTTATTTCAATGATGGAATTTATTGAAAAAATTATTCCTATCTCGAAGGCAAAAAAACAGGATATTTGTCATTAAGATTTGTACTCATCGTGGAGAAATCCAATTATTGATAACAGTAATTTTATCCACACAACTCTGACAATAGGGATATTTCACAATTCCATAATTCAACAAGTTAAAAGGTGCTCTGGATGTTATATAAATATCATTAGAAACATAAATTAAACGCTTTCCAGTAGTGCGGCTAAATCTTTTGTAAATAATTCAAGATTACACATTTTCACTGCAAATTGTCTGGAGTTTTCTCCCAATTGCCTCAGCAATTCCCTGTCAGAACTGATTTTTATAATGGCATTTCTCAATTCCTCAACATTAACAGGATTTACAAACAGGCCAACATTGTTTTCTTCAAAATACTGAGGTAAATATTTATTCCTTGTTATTATTACGGGCTTCCCTAAAGCAGTAGCTTCAATTAAGGAAGTTAGACCAGATGACATCTTTCTATTAGTAATGGGTTTGGAACAGATAATTGAAACCGAGGATTTAGCAAGTTCCAATCCAACAGTGTATGAAGAAATTAAAGATGATTCGAGAGTTCCATTAGGTTCCGAAAAATGAACTCTGATGTTTTCTCCAGCGTTTTTATACTTTTCATATAACTCTTTTTGTACCACATAAAGATCTAGCTTTTGAGATAATCCTTTAAACGCTTTAACTAATGTTTCAAAATCTCTATTATCAACCCCGGTGGAAATAAACCTGATATCTTTATACTCCTGGCCCGAAGCTTCCTTCAAAACATTATTAAAAAAATCCAAATCAGCACCCCAATTAAGTACCACAGTTTTGTTCTTAGAAACTAGTTGTGACTGTAATGATTCAGTCCGGGCATTTTCCCCAAAAAAGATAAATTTATCTATCCCGTTCAGAAAAATCCGATATAACAATGTTCGAAAAAAGCCCCCGGGTTTCTCAACAGGAGAGTGTTGCCAAACGACAATTTTTTTTCTATAAAATCTTAATCCCCTTAAATAGATAAGAGCTTCAAGTCCACTACGATATGGAGAATAAACAATATTGTATTTTCTTTTATCTTTCAGGATTTCTAACAAATTGGGAATCCAGGATTCTCTTTCTATGGATCTGTATTGTTTAAACCGAGGAAATACAACTCCCAGGTTATTTTCTTTAAAATGAGTTAAACCATACATTAAATCTCCTCTGTAACGCTTATTTATCCAATTTTGAATCTTTTGTTCAATATTCCCATCCGGACCAGCAGCCATAAAATACATAATTATTTTCATTTTTACCATAATTTTTATAGAGCGTTTCAGAATGTTCCTTTATAATGAAAGCCTGGGAAAAATATTTCTAAAAACAGAAGAAGTTACCCTGGTAATAACAAAAGTTGAGAATACATATTGTATCCAGGTAACCTTTTAGAAATACAATCCGAGATTAAATTATTAACCAATTTACCAGTGGATCTTATATCTGCTTGTATTAATTTAATTAAATATTAAGTATTTTATTCTCCCTGTGTTTATTTTTATTATCTGCAATATACATATTTTGAAGCCAAGATAATTAAAACATATTTCAGTACTAATACGCAAACCTGTTTGCATCCATCTGCATCCGGTACTTATAATAAAATCACCTCTCAATACTACTTTTACCGATGCAATTGTCTAAAACAAATATATAGTAAATAAAGACACTTCTCGCAAAAGTCATATGTCATTCCAATAATTCATTTCTGACCCTATTGGTTCAACAACCAAATCAAATCCCTTAATATGTTCAGCCATTTAAACTGATGATATTTCAAACAGTCGATTACACCAAATTCACTGACTTTGAGTTTTTACATTTCTGGTTTTTCCTTTAATAATATTTCTATCTCAAAAACTTCTTTCAACGGTTGCAGGTTATATTAATTCAATTGAAAGGACTTGCCATTTTGTTTTCAAAATTCGACAATTGATAGTCATCAGATAAAGAGTTGACTGATAATCCTGGATTTTGAAAATAATAAAAGAATATTTTATTATAAACTGGAATTATCTGAAAAAAGATTTTATATTTGACAGTAAAAATAGGTTATTGGTCATTTAAAAATAGATGTTTGTCAATTATTTCAAACTATATACCAAATATAGCATGCTGCATTTGAACAAATTGTTACTCCTATTATTATCTATTCTAATATGCATATCTCTATCAGGCAAAACATATTATGTATCACCAAATGGTAGTGATGCATCTGGTTTTGGTACAATAAATTTACCATGGTTTACATTGAATAAAGCATGGACTGTTGTTGCTGCAGGAGATATTATTTACATGCGTGGAGGAACTTATAGATTAACTTCGCAGCAAAATCTTACCGGTAAGGATGGAACTTCAGGAAATTTAATAAGCATTATTGCTTATCCCGGAGAACATCCTGTATTTGATTTTATTGCTTCTTCCGGTGTTTTTTTCGGGATAACAATGGGTGATGCTTCCTTTATTCAAATAAAAGGTTTAAGAGTTACAGGAATTCCGCAAGATTCTCAATTTCGAACTGCTTCTTATGGTCTGTTTTTAAAGAGCAATGTTACTAATTGTACCTTTGAGCAAATGGAAACTGACCATATTGGCGGATGGGGTATATGTGTTTGGGGGGATGGCAATGATAATCTTTTGTTTCTTAATTGCGATAGTCACCATAATTATGATCCTCTGGGCGATTTGGGTTACGGAGGTTCGGATGGATTTGAAAGTGCAAGCGCAACATCAACCAATATAACCCTGAGAGGATGTAGATTTTGGAGTAATAGTGATGATGGATTGGATTTAAGACTGGCGGATGGAGTATTTACTATTGAAAATTGCTGGTCGTTTTGGAATGGGTATAGGGAAGACGGCACAACATCAGGTGGTAATGGTGAGGGTTTTAAGTTAGGCAACAGTTCAGTAACAGCAAGAAGTGATACCAGAAGAACAGTAAAGAATTGTTTAGCTTTTGAAAATCGTACAGCAGGTATTGAGTCAGCTCCCGACAATGTTGGATATGTTGGAGTAGAAATATATAATACAACAGTTTATAAAAATGGAGAAGGTATGAATTTTAATTACACTGGCCCTTCTATTTTAAGGAACAATATTACTTATAATAATCTGGGGGATGATTACCGTGTAGGAAACGCCTGTACTCATGACCATAATAATTTCGATTTACCCGTTACAATAACTGATGCAGATTTTGTGAGTGTTAGTTCAGTGGGCATGGACGGTCCTCGTCAGTCAGACGGAAGTTTACCAGTTCTTGATTTCTTAAAACTTGCTTCGGGATCAAAATTAATAGATGCAGGTGTAGATTTTGGGATTCCATTTAGCGGTAAATCCCCGGATCTTGGAGCATTCGAAATACAGATTGTTATAACTTATCAAAGTCCTGTGTTTACTTCTGCAACTATTGAAAATGCAGCACCTTCTCTTCTGGAAATGACCTATGATTTAACTCTCAATAATTTACTGGTCCCTGCAAATTCTTCTTTTAATGTTCAGGTTAATTCTGTCGCCAGAACTGTTAATTCAGTCGCAACTATTGGAAGTAAAGTTCGACTAACCCTGACAAGTGCAATCGTCTTTGGAGATATTGTAACAGTGGCCTATGTCAAACCTTCAATTAATCCTTTACAAACAGCCTCAGGCGGAATGGCAGCGAGTATTAGTAATCAAAAAGTAATAAATAATTGTCTTGATCCCAATAAGTCTAATATTCCTCCGGTTCTTGTAATAAAGAATGAGCCAACCAGTTATTCAGGTTTTATTGGCCAAATAGATGCATCGGGAAGTTATAATGTAAAAAATGCTATTCTAAGTTATGAATGGACCGTCCCAAATAATGTATCTATCTCTTCAAACACTGCATCCAGGATCAAATTCCTTTCTCCTGTTGTTAATACATCCCAAACTATCGAATTTCAATTGAAGGTTACTGATGGGACAACTACTGTGTTAAAAAGTATCCCAATCACTGCAGTGCCTTATAAGCCGGAACTTGACCTGGCAAGAATAATAAGCATAGAAGCTAGCAATAATAAGGCACCTGATTTTCCCAATAATATTTCGGATGGGAATCTGGCAACCAAGTGGTCAGCTACAGGTGATAATCAATGGCTTCTTTTGAAGTTAGCTGAACCATTTAAAATAAGCCATTTAGAATTGGCTTTTTTGCCCGGACAGAAGTATAGTTCCTACTTTGATATTTATGCCTCTAAAGATAAACTGATCTGGGAACCGATTTTAATCAATACTGCTTCCTGCAATTTCTCAGGTAATATTCAGGTATTTGATTTCCCTGCACTAAAAATGAATACCGGATATTCATACATAAAATTTGTAGGACATGGCAACTCATTAAATTGGGTGAATAATATTGCAGAATTTAAGATTTTTGGTATACGTCAACAAAACCCAAGCACAATTGATAATGATAACAGAAATATAATTATTTATCCAAATCCTGCAGCGGATTTTTTTAATATTTCAGTTGAAGAGCCTAGTTTAGATCCTGTCATATTGAGACTTATTGATTTTTCGGGAAGGATTGTTTTTGAAGATAAGTTTGGGCAAGGTATTAAAAATATACAAATTCCTTCCTATATTAGATCCGGGATTTATATTGTGGAATTAATATCAAAAAATTTAACTCTATTCTCCCAAAAACTTGTTGTTAAAAGATAATCTGTCAATCGCTCCTTTCGAGTTGGTTCTGACTAAAACAAATTTTATTTTCTGCAGTCAGATGCGGACCTTTTTTATAAACTTTTAGCCTATTTATATAGTATTTATGTGAAAAATCTTATGATAAAAAAAAGATTACTTTTTTTAATATTTATATTTTTTTCTGTTGTCTCTATAGGATACATATTTCTAAAACCTGCTTTCAATTATCTAACAGGTTATCTTTCAAAATCAGAGCGAGTTAAGGCAAATATTCTAATCGTTGAAGGTTGGCTTCCAGATTATGCTCTTGATATCGCTTGTAAAGAATTTCGGAAGGATGGATACGAATATATCGTTACCACAGGAATCAAATCCCCTATTAATTATTTTGGCCTTTTTAGTAACAGTTTTCTGATTTTTTATCCCAAACACAGGTTCTCAGGACGAGGCGAATATGGTACTCATTCTATTGAAGTTGATGCTTATAGTGAGCTGGGAGGTGAAAATAGTTCCCATTTCAACCTGTTTGTTAATGATTCCATTGTGGCTAATTTTTACGCTGAAAAAAGGAAAAAAAAATATAGAACCAACTGGAATGGATATTTGAACAAGATTGATTCTATCACGGTCCAATTCGATAATGACAGTTTCGGTAAATTCGGTGACCGTAATCTTTATGTAAAAGAGATCAAAATTGATGACAAAATAACAATTCCTTATCTGAATAACTCAGAATACACTATTTCCAGACTCGATCGAAAGGAAAGGACAATAAATAATTTTAATTCAAACGCTGAATTAGCCAGGAATAAACTATTGTCTATGGGTTTAGATTCTACTCATATTGTTGCCACTTCAGGTGATAGAGTTAAAATTAACAGAACCCTTACAAGCGCAGTTGCATTTCGTGATTGGCTTAAAACGACAAAAATAGCAGTTAAGGGAATAAATATAATTAGTGTGGGGACACATGCCAGAAGAACCTGGATGACTTATAATAAAATATTGAATGAAAAGTATGAGATCGGTATCATTTCAATTCCTGATTACCTAAATAGTCATTCAAGAGAAAATAAAGTGTTAAAAACACTTCGTGAAACTTCTGGAATAATTTATTACTGGTTTATTCTGATCCCTTATTAATAATAATATTTTGACGGTACAGAATTTCAGATTAAACATGCAAATCATTTATTTATGATTATGAAAGCTATTCGCCGGTTTAATTTTCTGTCTTTTTCAAGGAAATTTGGCGCTATTGGTTTGGATCCCCCAAAACCGATTGGTACCAATCTTTTAGTATTTATACCCCTGTTAATAAGATAGCTAACTAATGATCGTGAACGTAACTGTGATAATGACAGACTTGCTTCTGCCGGACCCATACTATCTGTGTGAACTGCAACTTCAAGCTTTAAGGAGGGATATTTGTTCATGAGCTTTACTATCTGGTCAAGCATAATAAATGCATTCGACGTAAGCCTGTCTGAACTATCAAAATAAGAATCAGCAAAAGCCCCATTTATCTTTATAAGATTATGAAGTTCCTTTTCAGACGCTTCTTTAAGGACGAATATTTTTATTTTAAGATCTTTAAATCCAATCGCAAACAATTCATTGTATGCAGGAAGTGTTGCCATAAGACTCATTTGCTGATCAACTACATAACTGAAAGTACTATCATCCGGATAAAATTTTTCAGTTATTTTGTACTTCTTCGGTACACTACTGAAAATCCGACTATCTAATCCAACTTTGTTTCTGGATGAATATATTTCAACATTAAAAACTGCGTCCTTACGGAATTCTGCTTCAGCTGAATATTGAGTATTAATCAGGGCATTGGCAGATTTTCTTATGTCTGGTAATATGGTTTTTACGGAAGCCTCTTTTGCCAGATAAGATGCTTTTTGCTGATTATCATTTAATACCAATATTTTCTTTGAAACACCCGTTTTACGAGTGTTGCCGGTCGATTCTGACTTTAACGTCAACTCCATATTAACTATATGCTCTCCATTTTCTTTAAATGAATGGCTGACATTGGCACCGGTTGATCTTTTCCCGTCTCCAAAATTCCATAAATAATTTAAAACTTTAAACCCTGGAATGTTAGATCTAAGGCCATCAAAACTCAGGTTTTCTTCTTTAACAGCTATATCCGGAGAATTAATATACGGTTGCTTATAATCCAATATATCAAGTTTGTATATTAATTTTGAGAAAAACAGGTTACCAGTGGCTTTCTCAATAATATCAAGCTTTACATTATATTTTCCGGCACCCCGGAAACAATGATTTACCTTCGACCCGGAAGCTTTTATACCATCTCCAAATTCCCAGACATATCTAAGGTTGGTAGTATCAATTACTATTGTTCCGCTATCGGCGAGCATGAAACAATATTGATTTTCTTTCTGAATGCTGCTGTGAAGGATTTGTGGAATATTTGTCCGGAAATGGTAAATATCAATTGATTTATCCCGGTTGGATGAGAAATATCCTTCCTCCATTTCTGAGTCTGTAATAAATCCGAAATCATCAAATTTGGAATTAATCGAAGGATCAAGGCAAACAGGGATTAGCCATGTCGAATCGGAATAGAGTGAAAAATAAATATCCTTTCCCCCATAACCACCAAGACCATCAGAAGAAAAGAAAAGTTCTCCGGATGCATTAAGGTAAGGATAAGATTCATTTCCTTTTGTATTAATAACCGGACCTAAATTTACCGGATCCTCCCAGCGATCGTTCTTCCACTCGCTGTAATAAAGATCTGAACCTCCAAAACCTCCCGGTTTGTCGGAAGCGAAAAATAACTTTTTACCATCTGGTGAAAGACATGGTGTGGTTACATTATACCATTCATTGTTAATTCTTAATTCCCTTACTTTTGTCCATTGGCCGGCAATCAATGCTGCCGAAAAAATACCCAGCTTATTCCTTGGACCCGAGATATCGCTTAGTTTACCACTGACGTCCTGATTCCTTGAATAGTATATTGTATCTCTTGCGCTATTAAATGTAACCGGACCATCATTTAATATAGTTGTCAGGCTTCTTGAAAAAAGCTTTGCGTTTTCCCAGTCTGCCCTGCCGGTTGTATCAATATAATAAATTTTAAAAAGCCCTTTATTCTGGGAAGTTGAACGACTAGATAAACTGAGATTCCGGTTGGAACAGAAGACTATTCCATTTTTATAATAAACAGGTGAGAACTCATCATATTTTTCTGAACAAAATGAAGTCTTATTAACAATATAGGTTTCTGATTGTCCCAAAATTATTTGGGAAAATAAAGCAACCATAATGAATAAGACCAGGTTTCTCGTCATGATAAAAGTATCAATTTAAAGTGCAGTTAGCAGTTAAAATTAATATTAAGTTTATTATACCAAATGTAAATATGGCAAAATTTTGTTAAAACAAACATCCTCTGGTTCAAAAATCGTACTGGTTATGATCCTAAAAATTCAAAGGACTTATTGCATCAACTTTATAATGAAATTCATACCTGAGCATAATTTCATGTGAACCGTTACTGTAATGACCCAAAGTGCTAAAATCAAAATCGTAGGTATAAGCGACCCTAAATTGATTATTTACGGCAAATTGGAAAAGCATGCCTAACGACCGCTTATTCCTGTATGATGCGCCAGCCCAGATTCGGTCATTTAAACTGACATAGGCGTTTAAATCAATAAGTAACTTTTCTTTGGGAGAGATTGTAATAAGAGTTGATGGGAAAAACTTGACTTTTTGAGATAGATTATAAATATACCCTGCATTCAATAAATAATTGTATTGGCCAGGATTAAACAAGAGTGCATACTTATTCTTGTCATAATTAAACCTGTATCCTAACAGCTTAGGAACTGACAATCCGGCAAAATAATTCTGGTATGAATAATAAATTCCAAAACTAAAGTCAGGTACGACGAAAACACGTGAATTGTTTAGATAATTTTCATCCCCGGGATCAAGTACAACAAGATCGGACCAGGCAGTATTTGTAGTCATTAATCCAGCACCAAGACCAAAAGAAAGGTTTCCCTTATCCATATTGATTTTATAAGAATAGTTTGTGAGAAAATGTGTTTCTTTGGTCACTCCTATTTTATCATTGGTAATAATAAACCCTAATCCAAGTTTTGAATCAAAGAATGGCGCATCCACGGCTAAAGTCAT
>Ga0209744_1000283_pt1 | contig 16830 bp, 14 predicted proteins | sample BarGraNGADG00311_2_FD_184494 | JGI IMG/M metagenome (GOLD analysis project Ga0209744, IMG submission 184494) | Arctic peat soil microbial communities from Barrow, Alaska - Barrow Graham LP Ref core NGADG0004-311 (SPAdes) (version 2) | ecosystem: Environmental > Terrestrial > Soil > Wetlands >... | reverse complement strand
CTCGTGGCCTGACAAATTCTCACTGTCCCCTTCTTGGTGACCGAAGTTCGCTGAAGGGCCAAGCATACTGGCTCTTCAGACTTAACCTCGATCCACCGGGGAATCTTGGTCCCGGTAGCGGGTCGTAGCACGCGAATACCCCCTGAGCAGGGAGAATACGACTTATCGTGGGTCGTCTTCATCCGCAAAGAAGGGCATCGCTGAATGCGAGAATTTCTCATAGTTTCCCGGCCATCTCCGCGACCTTCGATGACGCCAATTTGATGTCGTGCTGCGGGTTGGCCCCGACGATGGCGCTGGCGCAGCGGGCGGGCCTGAGCGACCTGGTAGCCGGCACTCTGACGCTTAACCTCGAGATTTCATGCCGGGGCTGTGTAAGTGGGTGTTGAACAGCCGAAAGGTGCCCCTGAGCTGCGAGAATGTGGATTGTCGAGGTCCATAGTCCGCACGTTCAAGGAGAACCTTCCAAGTGAGTAACAATACCGGCTTCTATCCGTGTATCCAGGTCGACACGACGAACTCTGGGGCGGTGAGTCAGGCCGGTGGGGTCCTGTTGACCGAGACGATCGCCGACGCGGGTTTGGGGTCGGCGATGTCGGCGGCACTGTGCGGCTGGCGTGAGCCGCTGGCCGTCTATGACCCGGCCAAGGTCGTCCTGGATCTGGCAGTCACGTTGGCCCTGGGTGGGGACTGCCTGGCCGATATCGCGTTGCTGCGAAGCGAGCCAGGCCTGTATGGACGTGTGGCCTCGGATGCGACGGTCTCGCGGACGATCGCCACGCTGGCCGGCGACGCCTCAGCGGTGTTGGCTGCGATCGACACCGCCCGGGCCGCAGGTCGGGCGCAGGCGTGGAAGCTGGCCGGCGCGCACGCCCCGAACCACGCCGCCAGCGCGCGGACGCCGGTGATCGTGGATCTGGATGCGACGTTGGTGGGCTCGCACTCAGAGAAGGAACAGGCTGCCCCGACGTACAAGCAGGGCTTCGATTTTCACCCATGTGGTCGTCGACCACGGTGCGGCGGGGACCGGTGAGCCGTTGTCGGTGCTGCGGCGCCCGGGCAACGCCGGTTCCAACACCACGACCGACCACATCGCGGTCATCAAGGCCGCCCTTGCCCAGCTGCCCTCACACCGCCCGGGCAAACGTGCCGGCCGCAAGGTGCTGATCCGTACCGACTCAGCCGGGTGTACCCACAAGGTCCTGACCTGGATGACGGGTCAGCGGTTGTCGTACTCGGTCGGATTCCCGTTGCCCCACAACACTTCCGACCTGTTGGAGCTGATCCCGGCCCACGTGTGGACTCCGGCCTATGACGCCCACGACGAGATCCGCGACGGCGCGTGGGTCGCCGAGCTCACCGGCCTGCTGGACATGTCCGGGTGGCCGGAAGGGATGCGGGTAATCGTCCGTAAGGAACGGCCCCATCCTGGCGCGCAGTTGCGGATCACCGACGTCGACGGACACCGGGTCACCGCGTTCGCGACCAACACCAAGACCGGCGGACGGGCCACTCAGCTGCCCGATCTGGAGCTGCGTCACCGCCGCCGAGCCAGGTGTGAGGACCGGATCAGGGTCTCGAAGGACACCGGGTTGATGAACCTGCCTCTTCAAGGGTTCGCCCAGAATCGGATCTGGTGCGCCATCGTGGCCCTTGCCGTGGAGATCACCGCGTGGATGCAGATGCTCGCCCTGAACGGGCACCAAGCCAGGCGGTGGGAGCCAAAACGGTTGCGGCTCCGCCTGTTCACCCTCCCGGCCACGATCGCACCCACCGGCCGGCAGGTCCGCCTCCACCTCGCGACCAAAGCTCCCCGGGTCGATCTCGTCAACGAAGGCGTCCCCCGGCTGCGAGCCCTGGCCGTCCCCGGTTGATGTCCACTCACCCGTCCCGACAACCACAGTGCTACCCCGGCCACCTGGAACCGGCGCCCACCCGAGACGACACTCGGGCCACCGTCACACCCCAATGACAGAATCCACTCGAGCCGGCGACCTGCAGCCGTAACGACGCTCAACACGCGAGGCGTGAAAGATCGAGGTTAAGGCCATCGGCGGTGTGAACGCGCATCTGAAGGTCCCGGCGTTGGTCGCGGGGATGGTCGCCGGGGCGGACAGCATCGACGATATGGATGTGTTGCGACATGGCGGGATGGGCCGGTTGTTCGCCGGTGTCCGGGCCCCGTCCACGTTGGGCACGTTCCTGCGGACGTTCACCTTCGGGCACGTCCGCCAGCTCGACGCCGTCGCCTCCCGGTTCCTGGTCGCCTTGGCCAAGAACGCCCCGATCCTGTCCGGCGCCGACCAGGGCTGCTATGTCGACATCGACGACACCATCAAGGCCACCCACGGTTATGCCAAAGCGGGCGCCGGGTACAGGTACACCGGCGTCAAGGGCTTGAACGCGTTGCTCGCGATTGTGTCCACGCCACTGTCTGCGCCGGTGGTCGCGGCGACCAGGTTGCGCCGGGGAGGGACCAATTCCGCCCGTGGCGCGGCCCAGATTGTCGCCGACGCGCTGGTCACCACCAAGGCATGCGGCGGGAACGGGCTGGTCACCGTGCGCGCCGACAGTGCGTACTACGGGCACGACGTCATCGCCGCGGCCCGCCGCGGTGGGGCCCGGTTCTCGATCACCGTCAGGATGAACCGCACTGTCGTTGAAGCGATCTCGGGCATCGCGGAGTCGGCATGGACCCCGATCCACTACCCGAACGCGATCTGGACGAAGACGAACAACGACTGGTCCCTGATGCCGAAGTCGCCGAGGTCCCCTTCACCGCGTTCACCTCCCGACCCAAAGCCGACCACATCAGCGCCCGGTTGATCGTGCGCCGGGTCCGCCGGCTCAACCCCAAGTCCGTCCCGGACGGGCAAGGCGAGCTGTTCCCCGACTACCGCCACCACGGGGTGTTCACCGACTCCCCGCTGACCATGCTCCAAGCAGAGAAGACCCACCGCGCCCACGCCATCGTCGAGCAGGTCATCGCCGACCTCAAAAGTGGTGCCCTTGCACACTTAACCTCAGGGTCGTTTGCAGCAAACAGTGCCTGGCTCGTGTTGGCCGCGATCGCGTTCAACCTCACCCGCGCCGCCGGGACCATCGCCTCGGTATTCCACGCCAAGGCCACCACGGCGACCATTCGCCGGCACCTGATCGCGGTCCCGGGCCGCCTCGCCAAGTCCGCCAGACGACTGATCATCCACTTACCCAAGGACTGGCCCTGGCAAGACAGCTGGGAAGGGCTCTTCAACGCGGCCTGCGGGCCACCGGCCCCAGCAACGACCTGACCACCCAGCCCCAACAGGCACAACCCAGGACCCAGTGGAAGAACCGGACAGACCGGCGGCTTCTTCACGCCCCAACAGCGAAGACCAGATCGAAGCGCGCTCACCCAGCCGCGAATACTTCGCCGGTGGATCGAGGTTAAGTCTGAAGAGCCAGTATGCTTGGCCCTTCAGCGAACTTCGGTCACCAAGAAGGGGACAGTGAGAATTTGTCAGGCCACGAGATCGCCGTCCTGATCTGTACTTATAGGCGTCCCGAGGGGCTGCTAAACCTCTTGCAGGCTATGGCTGTCCAGGATGTGCCCGTCGACACAAAGCTTGACGTTGTTGTTGTGGATAATGATCCGAATGAGTCGGGTCGAGCGGTTATGCCCTTGGCTCCGTGTCGCTGGCCGATCACCTACCTTGTCGAGCCGCGCCCTGGGATCCCTGCGGCGCGCACGACAGCCCTGACAGAGGGACTCAAGCGAGAACTCTTGGCATTCATAGACGATGACGAGACCCCCGCAGTCGACTGGCTGTCGGAACTGCTCTCTGCTTTCTTGTCGAGTGGTGCGGATGGGGTGACGGGCGGCGTGAGTTATGACTACGACGGTGCGGTTGCCGATTGGGTACGGGAGGGTGGCTTCTTCGACCAGCCGATTATTCCCGATGGTGCAGATGTACCCTTTGCTGCGACCGGCAGTCTCTTGCTGTCGTCTTCTCGATTAAAGGAGCTGGGAGTCATCGAATTCGACGAGGATTATCGATTCACCGGCGGCTCGGACACTGCTTTTACACAACGGTTTGTGCAGCGCGGCGGCCGTATCGTTTGGTGCGAAAAGGCGAAGGCTACCGAGCGCGTCCCGCTCAACCGCTCGAGTCGCTTGTGGGCTCTGCGTCGCGCCTATCGAACAGGAAACGTCACCGCCAAGTCGAACCTCGCCCGCGCGGCTGGGAAGTCCCAGCGGCTCAGCTGCCGGCTGACGTCAGTTCTTAGGGGCTTAGCCCGCATCCTTGCTGCGTCCCCGAAACTCATCGTGGGGCTGGTCCGCAGACGGCCTCGTCAGGTCGGAACGGCTCTTCGCCAGATGGCGCGAGGAGCAGGAATCATAGGAGCGGCGCTCGGCCACTCCTATCAAGAGTACCGTCGCCCCAACTTGGCCGAAGAGGCCGGCGCGAGTGGTGTCTGATCAGATGAGCGTCCTCAAGGAGTCCGCATTGTGTCTTTAGTTGAGATCTTCCAGAGACTAAGCGGCGCGATGGGGCGTGAGTACCGTGTTGCGCCAGATCTGCCCCCGTCATACGTGATGAGCGTGATGGCAGGCCGCGCAACGGAGTTGGCTCGCGGGATTGTTCGAACCCGCCACAGAGTCTTCCTTGGCCGTGGAGTCCGCCTTCGGGGAAATGCTGGAATTCATTGGGGGAAGTTCGCGAGCGTAGGTGACATGGCGAAAATAGACGGTTATGCAAGAGAGGGTGTTCATCTGGGGGCCGGGAGCGCGCTTGGGCGTGGCTGCGTTCTGACATGCACGAGTCACGCGAGTCGCTATGGCACCGGATTTCGGCTGGGAGTCAGGAGCGGCCTGGGAGACTATTGTCATATTGGGGCATCCGGAGGCGTCGTGATTGGCGACGACGTAATCGCAGGCCCGTTCGTCTCATTCCATTCCCAAGAGCATGTCTTTGCTGATTCGGAGAAGCTGATCAGGGAACAAGGTACAACCGAAATAGGCATCCAAATCGCCGATAACTGCTGGCTCGGCGCTCGGGTGACCGTTTTGGACGGCACAAAGATAGGCTCCGGGTCAGTCGTGGCAGCGGGAGCTGTCGTCAAGGGCGACTTCCCTGAGCGTAGCCTCATCGGTGGCGTCCCTGCCCGTATACTTCGCCATCTCACCCAAGAATGAATACGATGCATCTGACGATTTTTCACCCAGGCGCTGAGCTGTACGGCGCTGACCGAATGCTTTTGGCGACCATAAATGCCGTGAGGAACGACTTCGAGGTATCGGTGGTCGTGCCTTGCGAAGGCCCAATTCTGGAAGAGGTCAACGCACGTCGTGTGCGGGTCATTGTCATGCCAAGTCTAGTTGTGCTTCGAAAGGAGCTTATGAGTGCGCGAGGCCTGGCGGCCTTGGTTCCAGATGCTTGGTCTCGTTGGTGCGCCTGCTCTTCTTGATGACGAAGCTGCGTCCCTCGCTCGTCTACGTCAACACGATTACCCTGCCGCGTGCGGTGGTCGCTGGTCGAATGCGGGCCCCGAGAGCGAGCCCAATCGCCGATTAGACAAACATCATCGATGTTTAGTCAAGTATAGGCCAGCATCACCGATAACTGGGCGGAAGGGGAAGCCGGCTCTTCAGACTTAAGCGGCTATTCACAGTTCGACGTGATGACCCGGTCGTAGAGGGGCTCGTGGCCCTGCGCTGAGATGGGTGTTGTCGAGACATCACATCAAAGAAGGACCACGAACCGTGATCGAGCCTACGTGTTCGCAGCGTGATGCTGCGAGCGTGCTTTTCAACCTGTCCGGATACCGCGTCGTTGAGGCCGTCGACGGCCCCTTGGGCGTCCGCAAGGTGGTGGTCGAGTCGTTGGACCTTGAGGGTGGCTGTCCTTCGTGCGGGGTGTTGACCGCTCGGGTGCATCAGCGGACGCTGCAGCAGGTTCGGGACGTGCCGGTCGGCGGAGCTGTTGAGCTGTGGTGGCACAAGCATCGCTTCGCGTGCACCGAATCGGCTAGCGGGAGAAGAACATTCGCCGAACACACCAAGCAGGTCCCGGCCCGGGCCAGGTGCACCGCACGGCTGAAGGTCGCGGTGTTGGAGGCGGTCGCTTGGGCCGGGCGGGCAGTCCTGGAGGTCGCGTCCTCCTTCGGGGTGGCGTGGTGGACGGTGCAGACGGTGATCAACACCACCGCGAAGTCGATGACCAACCCGGACGCCCGGCCGGTGCGGCACCTGGGCATCGATGAGCACCGGTACCGGCAGGTCCGGTTCTTCCGCGACCCCGACACGGCCAAGTGGTGTCGGTATGAGCCGTGGATGACCACGATGGTGGACCTGGACACCGGCGTCGTGTTGGGCGTGGTCGACGGTCGCGGCAGCGCCGGCGTCAAGGTATGGCTCGAGGCCAGATCCCTGACCTGGCTCAGCGGCGTGCAGGTCGTCGCGATCGACCCCAGTGCGGCGTTCCGCAAAGCCATCAGCGATGCCTTGCCCCACGCAGCCGTTTCGGTCGATCACTTCCACCTGGTCCAACTAGCCAACCAGATGCTCACCATGGTCCGCCAGAGAGTCTCCCGTGACCTCAAGGGCCGACGCGGCCGCACCATCGACCCCTCGTGGGCGAACCGGCGGCTCCTGCTGCGCGGTCACGACACCCTGTCAGCCAAGGGCAGGGCACTGCTGGTCAAGACGCTTCGCCAGGACGACCCGACCCAGGAGATCGGCGCGGCCTGGGGCATCAAGGAGCAGCTGCGCACCCTGCTGGCCTGCGGGTCACTGGCCGACGCTCACGAGGAGAAGATGCGCCTGGGGTACTACGTGATGGTCGCGGACATGCCCGAGACGTGGCGGCTGTGGGAGACCATCAACGTGTGGTGGACCGAGATCGAAATCTTCCTGATCACCGACGTGACCAATGCCCGGACCGAGGCCGCGAATACCAGCATCAAGCAGTTGAAACGCACAGGCCGGGGGTACCGCAACGCCGAACACTACAAAGCCCGTATCCTCCTGCGCAGTGCCGCCCGACGTGCAGCATGAACACCAAGCTCAGCGTCCGACATCACGTCGAACTGCGAATAGCCACTTAAGCGGGCAACCTGCTTCTCGCGGCTGAGGCCCGCCGATGCTGGCGGGTACAGCTCCACCGTATCCGGCGGCGTTGGTTGACCGGGTTGCGGAACCCAAAAGCATTACGGCCCTGGTGTTTTGCCAAGCGGTTATAGCCTTCCGACCTGGAGTTCGAATACCCCGTCAGGATGCCCGCTTCGATGGCCGGCCACCAGGCCTCGATGGTGGCGACAAGGCGGTGCGCCTCGGGTGCGTCGGTCGCGGCGGCCTGCTGATAGAAACTGTCCAGACGGGTCCGGATGACGTGGCGTTCGGGTTCGTGCCGGCCAAGCTGAGCAGGCTGCGTAGCTCCTCCTTGACGGTGTATACCTGAAGGATCAGCACCCCGGCGTCGCCGGTGTCGATCAGCAAGTTCCACATCTCCGCAAAGGTTTCGGGGCGTAGCCGCTCATGTCCGGTGAGCAGCCGGCGCTGGGCAGCCCAGGCCGGGTCGGTCTTGCGGGCGCGCCTGCCCTCGGTTTCGCGGATGACTCGTTGGCGGACCTGGGTCAGCATGTCGTTGGCTGATGCCGGCCCGCCAGGGCGCCGGCTGCGCGTTCAACCACGCGATGATCGCTGCGCTGGTGAGGCCCTCGACTTGGGCGAGCAGGCCGCCGGTGCCGGCGGCGTCGACGAACCCGCTGTGCCACCGGTCGCAGGCCAGTACCACCGGTGCGTGTCCGGGTCTTGGGCCCAGATGGGTTTGCCGCGGCGGGTCTCATCGATCCCCAGAACCTTCACCGGGGGCAGCGGCGCCCCAGTGGTACCCGGACGTGCTCAACGAACGCGGCGTGCACGCTGGACCAGTCCACGCCGAAGTGGGCGGCGGATTCGGATACAACCCGGCACTGTTCGGCGATCACGTATCCGAGCTCGGTCCGCAGCTGCGTCGTCAGCCTCGAGCGTGCCCGCACTGCCGGCCGCGACTCCGTGAACGAGGCCCGGGGCAAAGCCTTTCCTTGCAGCGCCATCGCCGTTTGTGCCAGATCAGCCGCAATGCCCTTGTCCCGTATGAGATGTCACGCGGCCGGGTGCAGACCCGACCCTTGAGATAGACGGAGAGCACCCCGCAGCTGAGGCACGCCGACGCCGTCTCGTCGACGGTGACCACGTGCGCCACCGGCCGCCGAATGCGTCCGACGCAACGCGGTCGACCGCGAGGCCGCCCAGGTCGAGCAGACGCGAGGCGTCCGATATCAGATCGTTTTGAACATGGGGAATTCGCGTACGCTGAGGCAAGCCCGTGGCCTTAAGAAACTGTCTTTGACAACAGCCATGATCACGAGGTCACGGGCGTCCTACGTCAGCGCCCTCGACCCGAGTTGCCCCGTTAAGTCCGAAGAGCCAGCATACTGACCAGCGGCGGTTCGCCTAGATGGGTGACGGCGAGCGTGAGGTCTCGTGTCTGGGCGTCGCTGCACAGGGGGACCAGAGCGGTTACGGCCCGAGGTGGCCACGCATCACAAGCGGATAGCACGGCCTTCTGGTGCCACACCGCGCGTGTCGAAGAAGAGGGCGGACTCACTTGCAAGCCGCTCGAGAGCGTAGACGGAGTGATCTTGGAGGAGTACGACAGCGTCTGCACCACCTGCCGCGACGTCGACATCATCGACTGACGCGAACGCTTCTCCGTCGACGCTCCACGAAGCCACGTACGGGTCCTGATAACTCAACTCTGCACCTTTGGCAAGCAGAATGCGTGCCAGCGGAACGGCTGGGCTCTCTCGCTGATCGGCGATGTCCGGCTTGTAGGTCACGCCGAGCAAGAGTACCCGGGACCCGCGCAAAGCCCTGGAGTGATCGTTCAGCATGTCCTGTAGGCGCTGCGCGACGTACGCCGGCATCGAGTTATTGATCTCCTGAGCCAACTCGACGAATCGAAACTGGTAGCCAAGCGTCTTGCGTACCTGGAAGCTGAGGTAATTTGGATCGATCGGAATGCAGTGCCCGCCCACCCCGGGGCCAGGCTTGAAGGCATGGAATCCAAAAGGCTTCGTCGATGCACCTCTGATGACTTCCCAGATGTCAATCCCCAGGTCGTGGCAGAACCGCGCCATCTCATTGACCAGAGCAATGTTTACGTGACGGTAGGTGTTCTCTAGCAGCTTGGCCGTCTCTGCTTCCTTCGCACCCTTCAGCGAAACAACTGTTTCAACGAAGTCACCATAGAAGAGGGCTGCCCGCCGAGTAGCCTCCTCAGTCACCCCACCTACTAGTTTCGGCGTGTTACGGATTCCAAAGATCGGATTGCCTGGGTCGACACGCTCAGGCGAGAAGGCAAGCAGAAAACCCGTACCATGACCCAGGCCACTTCGCTCGAGGATGGGCAGGACCACGTCTTCTGTCGTGCCCGGGTACGTGGTCGACTCCAGGACAACGAGCGCATCCCGGATCAACCAGTCGGAGATCGTGGAGGCTGCTGCTTTGACCGCACGCAAATCAGGCCCTCCGTCCTCGCTGAGCGGAGTCGGCACGCAGATCACGACCACGTCCGCCTCACCGATACACGCGGGCTCCGACGTCGCCACGTACCCGAGCCCGCGCATTCGCTGCACGTCCTCATCCGAAACATCTCCGATGTGCGAGCGACCAGAGTTGAGGATGTCGCAGACTGCGCCATTCACCTCGTAGCCGGATACCTGGTAACCGTTTGCGGCAGCCGCTTCGGCAAGGGGTAGCCCCACGTACCCTTGACCCACGATCACGAGTTTCTTGGCCATACCGGCATACCCTCCAGTTCCGCGCCCTCACCACCGAGAGCCTCGCAAAGCTCAACCACGAGCTCCCATCGCGCTCGCCAAAACGCGCGCGTAGATCGCAACTGTCTCGCCAACGCCGACGGGGCAACAGGGACGCCGACGCCGACTCTACCGCGAGAGATCCAGATCCACGAGACGTGTCATCCATGCCAGGCACGATCACGGCAGGCACGCCGACGCCACCGGTGACAGGTGCCTACACAAACGCGGGGGTGGTGACGAGCCAGGCGGGCACGTCGTCTGCCGCGGCGCAGCCACGCCACCCTGTCCGCACGGTCACGCCCGACCACCGACTGCATGTCCCATTTACGGTGTGAAGTCCCATAAGTCGGAAAAGCCGGTTGCAATAGTCCGCATTGTCAGGGTTTAGAGGAATTCCGTCTCTAGTTGAAACCGGTTTCCTACGTCAAGACATGTGTTGGCAAGAGCGCGCAGAATTCCAGGGCTACTTCTCGCCTCGTCCATTCGGACGAATGATGCGGGCTGATTGGCCATCTTCGGGGCATATCACCTGTGAGACCCCAAATCCGGTGCCAGCATTTATAGCAGAAACGTCCGTTGCGGCTGGATGCGGAAAACGTGTCCGTCGACCGTTAAACCGGGTATTGGAAGGCCACCATCATGCTCTGCCGACTTCATCTTCTCCCAGCCGTCGCCGTTGCGGTTGCGCCGTCCCCGGCGCCCTCCGGGGTCCGGTCCCTTGTACATAGAGCCGTCGCACGATGAGCGCCAAGGACAGCGCACGCAAGGGCGACACGAGACCGGCGGGCGCAGAGGATCGCGTACGGAATCCGTCCTTGTTGGGGCGGAAGTCAGTGTTGATGGGAATGCTGACCTCGGGATTCGTGATCGCCAACGCGGCACAGCCTTCTGTCGCCTCCGCCGGCACGGTCAAGCCCATCGCTGCGACCCAACCCGCCTACGTCGCCAAATGGACTCCGGCCACGACCTACCCGGCCGGGGCGCAGGTCATATGTCCGTACAATGATGTCGTGTCTACGAAGGTCGCGCACACCTCATCGGCGGCCTACTCCTCTGACGCGGCGAAGTGGACCTTGAGTCCTTCATTCGTCGGCAAGAGTTCACTCTTTGTTAACGTCCGAGACTACGGAGCGCTGGGCGACGGGGCCACGGACGATACCGCCGCCGTTAACGCAGCCATCGCAGCCGCATCCGCGCGGGTAACCGTCTACTTCCCAGCCGGTACCTATATTGTGGACACCTTTGCGCTCAAGGACTACGTCAGATTCCGAGGTGAAGGTTACGGCAAGACGGCCATCATGGCCAAAGCCGGGAGTTCGACACCTGCCCTAGTCACAATGCCCGCCGGACGCGTCCGTGATTGTTTCATTGAAGATCTTCGTTTCTTTGGAAATGGCAACGCGGGCCAGCATTGTTTCAACCTCGTCTCTTCGACCGGCACCTATGGTGATGGGGGTCTGTGGTACTCGGGTCTGAGCCGAGTCCATATCCAAGACTTCAGCGGCGACTGCATCCGCTTGACCGGCGGAGGCTCGCCCTGGCTCTTGCCGATGCAGTTCATTACTCTCACAGACGTCGTCGCGATAGCAAGTCCGACAGGTCACGCGATCAGTGCAACTGGTCAAGTCGATCAGGTAACAGTGGTCGGTGGAGAATTCGACGGACCCGGCCAGGGCTCGGGAACAACCAACGACACCAACGTCAACCTCGCAACCGACTCAGGCACATGGTCGTTCCATGGAACGACGTTCCAGTACAACGGGGTTGGCGTCTATACACAGATCGCGTCAGGCTCCTTCATTGGCTGCCACTTTGAGTCACTCAATACCGGCATAAGAGCGCAATCCGACAACGCGACCTCGGTCATCGGATGCTTCTTCCAGTCGAATGTAGGGAATACCTCGGGCGGTTCCGTCATCAACGCACTGAGTGGCGCACAGGTCCTTGTCACCGGATGCAATATTGTGGGCACGCCCAATATGCACTTCCTTACCACTCTCGGTGATGGCAGTCATATCACACCCCTCAATAACAGATACGGAACAACCGCGAAAACGAGTGGGATGAGTGGCAGTGCTTCGGTTAGTAGTGGCACCATCACCGTCCTGGACAATATCAAAGCAATGGTGGTGAATGCATCAACAACGTCGATCACCACAATAGACGCCAAGTCCAGCGTGCCCGGTGATGCACTTTTTCTGAAAGCACACGGAGGAACAATCAAGTTCGCCACAGGGGGTAATATCGCCCTGGGTGGTCGCACATCACCTGTCACCCTTCCTGACGGCGCTGTCGCAACTCTCGTTAAGTATGACTTCACGGTGACGTGGATTCTCACCGCCGTATCTGCCTGAAGGCGTGCGCGAGGGTGCGACGGCACGATCGGATCAAGCAGCGGCCTCATCGATGTTCATGTGCATACGGCGGACATCCGGGCACCCATATTCGCAGCTTCCCGCACCGTTCCGGCGTTGCCGAGCGGCCGCTTTGACGACGGCATCCCGATCCCGGTCCGAGCGAGCTATTCTTGGATCACGTACACGTGAGAGCAAGCGTTCGCGACGTTCAACGTGACTGGGTTTGTTCAACGTGACTGGGGCTGTTGTGAAATTGACACCTGAGCAACAAGGCGGTTGGCGGCATTGTTGGGGCTGGGTGCTGTTGGATGCGGCGATCTGGTTCGCTGCGATCAGTGGGGCCACCTGGCTTCGGTTCGACTTCAAGAACACGTCGGTGCTCGCAGCCACCACTCTTGCGATCGCGGCCGCTGCGAGAGTTGTTCACCTATTGGTTGGTGTCGTCATCGGCCCGCACGCCGTCAGCCATCGGCGCCGGCCGCCGCGCACCAACGCGACGAAGGCAGCCCTGGGTATCGATTGTGTGCGGATGCTCAGCAACCACAAGCACATCGGCAATGTGGCGCCGAAGCCCGACCCCACCGCCCCGCCCCTGGCCAAGCCCGCCGCCCTTCCCCTGACCGACGCCGGCTTGGCGCACTCAGGGGATCGAGCAGCGGAGGTTCCGCCCCTGTTCGGGCGGAAGTCAGTGCTGTTGGGAGTGTTGACCTCTGGCTTCGTGATCGCCAACGCAGCTCAGCCGTCTGCGTCCGCTGCCACGCCTGTCTATGTCCCGAAGTGGGCACCGTCCACGACCTACACGTTTGGACAGCAGGTCATCAGTCCGAACAATGATGTGGTGTCTGCAAAAGTCGCGCACAAGTCATCGGCGGTTTACGCCACTGACACTGCGAAGTGGACGCTTAGCGCCACATATGCGAGCAAGGCGACCGAAATCACTGTGACCTCAGGGCGGCTCTCTGACCCTTCTCTTGCTGCCGCATATGCACAGCGCTGGCAGCCCTTGACTACGTACACCGCAGGGCAGGCAGTGCTCAGCCCTATCGGCGATGTAGTGACCGCCATCACGGGCTTCACCAGCGGTGCATCGTACGTTGCCACCGACTGGATTCTCTCCCCCGCCTTGGCGGCTTCGAGAGTTACGGCGCTCATTGCGCCACAGCCAGCTAGGTTCTTCGACAAGGACCTGAGAATGGTCACCACGTTCCAGGCAGGGCACGGGTATGCCAGCGTTGCGGGCGGGGTCCTCACAGATGACACAACCGACTACGTACTCGGCACCCAGTCGATCAAACTCGACACGTTGAATGCGAACGGTGCCTGCACTGCGACAAAGACGGGACTGGCGCCGATCGACTTCACGGGTCGGACTCCGGTTCTCGCCTTCAAGACCTCCGACATTGAGCACATCTTTGCGATCAGCCTCTACCTTGGGGCTGATGAGGCGTTCACCAATCGTTGGTCGTGGTCGAACGAGGTGGGATACCTCAGCCGCGACGCTGGCCGTTGGGTCAACCGGGGCGAGTGGTCATGGATCACGTTCCCTTGGGAGACCCCTACTGGGACTCCGGATCGTGCGGCAATCACCGCCATCCAAGTGCGAATCACGGCCAATGCGGACGGCCCGTTAGCCGTGAACGTCAACGGCATCGGACACTACAAGATGCCGTCCGCATATCCGAACGGCGTGGTTTCCTTCTCCTTCGACGACAACAACATCTCGATCAAGACGAATGCCCTGCCCTGCCTCACCAACTCTGGATACCCCGCCACAGCTTTCTGCATCGTCGAGAACATGCTTGCTGACGACCCCAGATGGTGGAACGTCGCCGATGGGCACGCGATGGAAGCGGTCGGGTGGGAGATGGCCCACCACAGTTACTCCCAGGCGGTTCACAGCGCCGGCTTCACAGGCGTCAGCGCCGCCGTGCTGCTCGATGACATCCAGAAGGGTCGCCAGTTCTTTCTCAGCGAAGGTTTCCGGTCACCCGAACACATGGCTTGGCCGTATGGCGTCTACGACGCTGCAACCCTGGCCATGTGCCGCAAATTCTTCATCTCAGGTCGAGGAGCCTACGCGACCCCGCAAATAGAGACCGTGATCCCTGCCGACCCGATGCGGCTTCGTATCCTCAACATCCAGAGCACAGACACGGTCGCCTCCATAACTGCCCAGATCGACGAGGCATACGCCAATGGCCGCTGGCTCCACCTGGTTTTCCACCACATCGTCGCGTCCCCCGGTTTTGGGCAATACAGCATCACTGGGTTCCAACAGATCGTGAACTACTGCACAACGAAGGCAATACCGGTGAAGACCATCGGTGAAGTGATGCGCACCAACGGCCTCGGCACCTAGCCCACATATCGCGGGATAAGCACAACGCAACATCGACTCCCAAGTTCAGCATCCACCCGAACAAGTGTCAGTCCTGTCGGGCAATGAAGGCGTGCATGCCAGGGACGGTGAACGCGAGCTGGCCTCGCTCCGGGGCATACAGCAGGCCCTTCTTGATCACTTCGTTGCGAGCAACCGACAGGTCGGAGACGCGTCGCTTGCCCATCGCAGCGGCCAGGTCGGAGATCGCCACTGGGTTGTCGCCGCCCAGCTCACCCATCACCCGAAGGAGCTTTCGCTGCGCGGGGGTGGCACGTTCCCATCGGGACCGGTAGAGCCCCTCGTCCACCTCCCGGCGGGCGAACTCACCGCCGACGGTCACGTCATCGAGGTTGAAGGTGGTGGAGCGCGCCGCGTCCCACACGTGTTTACCGACCTCCTGCAAGAAGTACGGGTAACCGCCTGCGATCGTCAGTGCTGCCTGCAACGCGTCCGGCTCCCAGGTGACTCCATAGGCCAGGGCCGGCCGGGTCAGCGCAGCAGCCGACCCGGCGGCATCCAACAGGCCTATCGGGCGATAGTCGTACAGCCGCTCGGCGTAGCTGGTCGAGTCGGCCAGCTGGGCGGGCAGTGACGGCAGGCCGGCGCCCACGAACACGAATGGGAGCGGTACGTCGGCCTGGCCCATCTGGTGCACAGCGGTGTTGACCGCGCTGAGGTCCGCGGCGCTGGCCTCCTGCAGCTCGTCGACCAGGATCAGCGTGCCGATCCCAAGATCGCGAGAAGTCTCCCCCAGCACCTCGAACAACATGGCGAGGTCGTCAGCGAACCGGCCGGTGTCGGCGACGCCGGCCACCGGGTCGACCTCGACGCCAAGGGACACCAGACCTGAGGGTGGGTCGAACCGCAGCGAGAACGTCTTGAACACGCCCAGCAGCCGCCGCAGGCGTGGCTCGGGGTGCCGGCCGGTCGCCATACGCATTGAGCGGACCAGGGCCGAGGCCAGGGCGACCGGCAGCGGGATCGCCGGGGTGACCTCGACCTTGGCGGCGATCCAGCCCTTGTCGCTGACTTGAGCCAACAGCTCATTGAGCAACACCGTCTTGCCGACGCCGCGCAGCCCGTGCAGGATCCAGCCACGGTCACCCTCACCGAGCTCGTCAACCTTGCGGCGAACCACGGCGAACGCATCCAGGATGGGCGCTCGTCCGGCAAGCACCGGCGGCCTGCGTCCGGCGCCAGGTCTGAACGGGTTGGTCACTGGATCCATGTCGCAGACATTATCAACCCGTATATGCAACTTCCATAGACGACGTGCGGACTTCACTTCACTTCACTCCATGCCGGAATCCGTTGGAGGACAATGGAAGCGGCGAGAGGAATGGGCGATGGTGCGGACATCGGTTCGTGGGACCAACGTCACGGCGTTCGTGGTGCTGCTGCTGGTCGCGGCCTGCGGGTCTGCACCGCAGACGCCAACGGCAGGCCCCACCGCGGCAGCGACAGCCGCCAGTTCGGCCACCAGGAGCACGCCCACCGCCCCCTCGAACGGCCCCACCTCGACGGCCATCTCCACCGCCCCCACGGGCACAACACCGACCACCCGCATGAGCACCTCGACGTCCACGGCCGCTTCAACCGCCCCCACGGGCACAACATCGACCACCCGCATGAGCACCCCGGCGCCGACCGCGGCGCTCCCCCCGTCCCCCGCGAGTCGCGTCGTGAACCGCATGCCGACCAACCGAAGGGTCGTTGCGTTGACGTTCGACGCCGGGGCGAACGGAGACGGGGTGGACGCGATCCTGGCGACACTCGCGAGGGAGAAGGTCGCCGCGAGCTTCTTCCTCACCCGGCACTTCGCCAACACCTACCCGACCCTGACGCGCCGGATGGCCGCAGCGGGTCGACTGGGCAACCACACCAGAGACCACCTGCACCTGCCCATGATGACCGATGCGGGCGTACGCAGGCAGGTCACCAACGCGCAGGCCACGATCCTGCGCGTCACCGGCGAGGACCCACGCCCACTCTTCCGCTTCCCCTTCGGCGACTCGACGCCCCGCGACCTGCGACTGGTCAACGACCTCGGCTACGTTGCCGTTGGCTGGACCGTCGACACCCTCGGCTGGGAGGGGACCTCGGGTGGTCAAAGCGTGAGCTCCGTAGTCCAACGGGTCCTCACTGCAGCGGTCCCGGGCGAGATCGTGCTCATGCATGTCGGGTCCCACCCGAGCGACCACAGCACTCTCGACGCCGACTCCCTGCCGCGCGTCATCTCAGGACTGC
>Ga0209744_1000280_pt1 | contig 16866 bp, 16 predicted proteins | sample BarGraNGADG00311_2_FD_184494 | JGI IMG/M metagenome (GOLD analysis project Ga0209744, IMG submission 184494) | Arctic peat soil microbial communities from Barrow, Alaska - Barrow Graham LP Ref core NGADG0004-311 (SPAdes) (version 2) | ecosystem: Environmental > Terrestrial > Soil > Wetlands >... | reverse complement strand
GCGAGTAGTGCCCCTCTGTCGCTTTGCGGCATTTCCCCTAAATGGGAGCTAAAACTCATCCATTTAGTGCTTTAGCCCCCTTTAGAGCTTGACCCGACCATGGCCGGGAGCGGCATGAAGGCAGAAAGTTTGTAATGAAATCCTCCTCAATGCGTCATGTATATAAATTCAATCATTAATTAAAATATATACGCAATGAAAAAACTATTATTATTTATCGTTCTAACGATTACAGCAACACTTGTCTATGGTCAGAAATCTATAGATGACTTATTTGAAAGATATGCCGGCAAAGATGGATTTACAACAGTAACAATAGACGGCAATCTTTTAAAACTGGCTCACTGCCTGGGCGACAATGATGATGAGAATTCAATTCCTGCAAACATAACCGAAATAAGGATTCTTGCCCAGGATAATGATGGTATACAGGTTGATAACTTTTATGACCTGGTTATTAAAGATATTAATCTGAAAAACTATGATGAATTTATGAGGGTGAAACAGTCAGATCAGGATCTCAGAATGCTGGTCCGCTCAGAAGGTAACAAATTTAAAGAATTTCTTCTTATTGCCGGGGGAAAGGATAATGCAGTTATTCAGATAAAAGGAAACATGACTTATGAGGAGGCAAGGAAATTTTCCAGAGAAGCAAAGAAAAACCATGGATTAAACATTACTGCAAATCACAATTAAGTAATAATGTAGCTATCTTTATAAGCACTCTGATTATTACTTGAAGCAGGAATGTCCAGGGACGATTTTAACGATCTTGTCAGGCAGTTAAGCCGTAAACTATACGGATATGCCTTCCGCATCCTCCGGAACCAGGAGGAGGCGGAAGATGCGGTTCAGGAGGTTTTTATCAGGCTCTGGAACCTGGGAAGAAAACTTGATGAATATAGCAGCATTGAGGCGCTGTCGGTAACAATGATAAAAAACTATTGTATCGATCAGTTCAGAAAGAAGAAACATCTGGATCATGAAGAACTCACGAAACGGGATTTTCAAAATCCGGACAATTCATCTCCTTCTGACCTTTTGGAAAACAGGGAATCAGATGCTATTTTGCACAGTATTATTGATCAGCTGCCGGATATATATAAAGCTGTAATAATACTTAAAGAAATTGAAGGACTGTCTTATGAAGAGATATCTGATAAAACTGAACAGAATATTAATACCCTGAGGGTCACTTTATCAAGAGCCAGGAAAATGATAAGAGAAGAATATAATAAATATCAGTATGAAAGAAGAGGAATTAAAGAGGTTGATCGAAAAGTACTATAACGGAGAAAGTACTGAAGAAGAGGAGAGTACCTTAAGAGATTTTTTCAGGAAGAACAATATCCCCCGGGGTTATGAAGCCGAAAAGGAAATTTTCAGTTATTATACTGAATCAGCAGAGATACCGGAGCCATCGCATGACTTTGAAGCACAGATTTTTGCAGCAATCGATGCTTCCGAAAGGGAAAGAGGGATACAAAAGGTGAGAAGGTATATTCTTCCAATACTTAGTGCAGCTGCCGGCCTGCTTATTCTGGCTGGATCTTACTTCTTATTAATTCAAAGAAGTGAGCAACATGACACTTTTTCAGATCCTAAGCTTGCCTACGCTGAAACTATAAGAATTCTGAAGGATGTTTCATCTCAGATGAATCGCGGTGCTCAGGTTCTGGAGCCCATGGGTAAAATAAATGAGATCAGGGAAAAAAGTTTTGAAACTATAAATAAATCGACGAGAATTGTTGAGAAAAACCTGAAAAACCTCGTTTTTCTTCAGAAAGCAGTCGAAAACACAAAAGTTCCCGATAAGAAGATTGTAAACAAATAAAAATCAATGATATGAAAAAGATTATTCTTTCCCTTGTCACATTTTGTCTGGCTATTATTATCCAGGCTCAAAGCAACGCTGTTGATGATATGTTTAACAAATACTCTGAAAAGCAGGGATTCACAGTGGTATCCATTTCAAGCAAAATGTTCAGTTTATTTGCAAATAAGGATGCGGAAAATAAAGATGCCGGTGAAATAATAAACAAACTTAAGTCGATAAAAATACTTTCCGTGGAGGATTCCCTTCTTAATATGAATCTGAATTTTTATACGGAACTCAGCAGAAAGCTTGATTTATCGGTGTATGAAGAACTGCTGGTAGTTAAAGAAGGACCAGATATCACGAAATTTCTGATAAGGCAAACCGGAAATATTATTTCTGAACTTCTTGTTATTACGGGTGGTCCTAAAGGAAATTCCCTGATTTCGATAAAAGGAGAACTTAATCTTAAAAGCATTTCAGAATTGTCGAAAAGTCTTGATATGCAAGAACTTAAAAGTCTTGATAAAATTGAAAAAAAATGAGTACCGAATAATAAAACATACAGATTCCTCTTTCCATAAGCAACCTTATAGGTTCCGACATGGTCATTAGATTGTTCTGGATGTGCATGCATCATGACAATCGTATTCATTTTTTTTATATTTGTATTAATTCCAATTATGAACCAATTCTTTACCTATGAGCAATAAATTCATTAAACAAACCGGGTTTCTGATGATCATTTTGTGTTTATTTTCATTGGCATCCTTTTCACAATTTAAAGATATAGATTTCCTGAGAGCTGCGCCGGCCGATGGAGTAAAATACATGGAGGCCTATATTTCTCCATGGGCCAATGCCTTTGGAGCCGGTCTTAACGGTGGCTGGTATAATACCGCTAAACCACATAAATTGGGCGGATTTGATATTACACTAAATACAAGTGTAGGGATAGTTCCAACATCTGCACAAACATTTGATGCGTCAAAGATCGGCCTGTCATCCTCAATTACCGGTGCAGGAATTTCTTCTACTGTTGCTGGTCCGGATAAAGCTGGTCCCCTCATGAGCCTTAGTGCCAACGGAGTGACTCTGGCATCCTTTAATGCTCCTCAGGGAGCAAACTGGAGATACATACCTGTCCCTACGGCCCAGGTTGGTATTGGATTACCCTTTGGTACGGAATTGAAGGTGAGATTCATACCTAAAATAAATATTAAAGGTGGTAATATTTCTCTCTGGGGTGTTGGCCTCGTTCATAGCATACTGCAGTACCTTCCGGGAAATAAATTATTGCCATTCGATGTGTCACTTTTCGGAGGTTATACCAAACTTATGACAAATGTTCCTCTTAGTTTGGACCCAGATCTTTCTGTAAGCCAGGCATATACAGCTCCGTATAATACTGCAACAGCTTTCAACAACCAAAAGCTGAAAGTAAGCGTACAGGCTTTAAATGTAAGTGCAATTGCTTCTCTCAATTTACCTGTAATTACCTTATATGGTGGAGTTGGCTATTGCAAAACCAGAACTATGATGGATTTTACCGGTGATTTTCCTTTGCCGGTTTTAGTGACTCCCGTCAGCGGTGCACCATTTGCACAATATAATAACACTGGTGTCAAAAAAGGTTCTGATTTTCCGAATATGGATATCAAGAATTTTTCCGGTATGAGGGCAAATATTGGTTTCAGGATTAAATTGGCAGTTATTACAATCCATGCTGATTACACCAGGGCACAATATAATGTTCTCACAGCAGGTTTGGGAGTCTCGATCAGATAATAGAAATATAAATATTTTCTGAAATCCCCGGGGTTCCCAAACGTTCCCGGGGATTTTTTTTTGAATCTTAGAACTATTTATAGGTTTTTGTAGTTAATAGATTAAGTTAAAAGACAAAGAAATTAATGAATGCAGAGACACAGAAAATAAACAGTGGATACCGTGCTTTACTTACTGCTGCAAAAAACACAGTTGCTCCTGAAGACAATATTAAAATAAGAAAAGCGCTTGATCTGGCAATTGAAGTTTGTGGTGACAGAACTATTCTTACCGGGGAACCCGAGATCCTTCATGCTCTCTCTGTTGCCAGGATTATAGCTGGCGAGATGGGTCTGGGGCTAACTGCCATTATAACAGCATTATTGCACGATTCCTATAACAATCTGAGCCTTACTCCTGAAGAGCTGGAAAAGGAATTCGGAAAAAAGGTTGTTGAGATACTGAATGGCTTCTCGCGGATAACGAGTATAGATTCCATGCAGTCTTCCTACCAGGCAGACAATTTCCGCAAACTCCTTCTAAGCCTTGCCGATGACGTACGAGTTATACTTATTAAGCTTATTGAACGGCTTGAATATATGCGTAATCTTGATAATGCTCCTGAGAAGGATAGATTGCCGTTAGCTTCAGAGACCTATTTCCTTTATGCTCCCCTGGCACACAGACTTGGCTTTTATAATATCAAGTCTGAAATGGAAGACCTGGCTGTTAAATATCTTGAACCGGAACAGTACAATTACGTCGATTGCCGTCTGAAGCAGACGACAGCGTCGAGGAATAAACTTATACGCGACTTTTCTGCTCCGCTCAAAGAAAAACTGGAAAAGCAAGGCTTTAGATTCACAATTAAAAGCCGCACAAAATCAATACATTCCATAATGCTGAAAATGAAAAAACAAGGAGTGGAATTTGAGGAGGTGTATGATCTTTTTGCGGTAAGGATTATTATTGATAGTCCGGCGGAAAATGAAAAATCCGATTGCTGGAGAGCTTATTCGGTTGTAACCGATCTATACCAACCCAATCCCAGCAGACTACGCGACTGGATCTCAATTCCAAAATCAAACGGGTATGAATCACTCCATACTACGGTTGTTGGACCAAGAGGAAAATGGGTTGAAGTCCAGATCCGGTCCACGAGGATGGACGAGATTGCTGAAAAAGGATTGGCTGCCCACTTCAAATACAAAGGGATCAAGGGGGAAAGTGGACTTGACTCGTGGTTGTCAAAGATGCGTGAGATTCTGGAATCATCTAAGAAAGAGGATAATGTATTTCTCGACCAGGTACGGTCAGGTTTTTACACTGATGAAGTATTTGTATTCACGCCAAAGGGAGATCTGCGGCAATTGCCGGCAGGGGCAACAGTTCTCGATTTTGCCTTTGATATACATACGGCAGTTGGATCTTCATGTGTCGGCGGAAAGGTAAATGGCAGAAATGTAACAATCAGGTATGTTTTACAGAATGGCGATCACGTTTCAATTTTAAGATCAAAAAACCAGAAGCCAAAACAGGATTGGTTATCGTTTGTTGTTACAACAAAAGCTAAAACGAAGATCAAGCAGGTACTGAATGAGGAGAAAACAAAAGCAGCTGCTGAAGGGAAGGAGATATTGATGCGTAGGCTGAAGAACTGGAAGATAGTATACGGCGATACTCTGATACAAAAACTGATCAATTTTTACAGTCTGAAAACTGCACAGGATCTTTATTATCTTATCGCAACTGAAAAGATAGAACTCCTTCAGATCAAAGATATTTTATTAAAGGAGGAACCGGTCGAAGAGAATCCCCCTTTAGCATCATTGCCGGAGAAAGAGATAAAGGAACAGGTTGATTCTCAGATATCTGATTATTTGATAATTGAAGACAGGGTAGAGGGACTTGATTATAAACTTTCCAAATGTTGCAATCCCGTATTCGGAGATAGCGTTTTTGGTTTTGTTACGATTTCTGAAGGAATAAAAATTCACAGAACAAGTTGCCCGAATGCGCACAACATGATGTCGAGATATCCTTACAGGGTAATAGCTGCCCGCTGGTCAAAGTCAAAGAGCAGTCCCTCATTTGTAGCTACAGTCAAAATAGCGGGAATTGAGGATGTCGGTATGGTCAATAAAATTGCCGATGTAATTGCTGATCACAATGCAGTCGTACGGAGCTTCAATTATAATATGGCTGATGGAATGTTTGAAGGTATACTTAATATAATGGTTCCTAACAGCGATGTTCTTCATGGAATTATGAGAAAGATACAGGGAATAAAGGGGATACTGAAAGTAACACGGTATGATAATTCGTAATCAGGCATGACCCCCTCTGTCGCTTCGCGACATCCCGCTTAGGCGGGAAAGAACTCATCTATTCAGTGATTTTCTCCCCCCTGGGGGGAGTGGCCGAAGGCCGAGGGGGTCTAGTATCTCTGGTCTGGTTTAACAGGCAGTTTCGCCATTTTCTCCACCTCAAGAGAAGGAAATCCGAACTCTTCAACGACTTTTCCAAGGATCAGATAGGTGCCGCTTCCTTTGAAGGGCCAGCTTTTAAGCGATTGTGAGAAATGGGTTGTATCGAAAAAATTGCCTTCAGCATCAATAAAGCATCCGAAATTCATCCAGTCATTTTTTATTGTCTTGATATACTTTACAGTAACCAGGTGCCCGACCATCCTTATTTTCTTGCCGGTATATTCGCTCATCCTGCGCGCTGATACTTCTCCACGAAAGGATGTCTCTAGCATATCGAACCAGCTCATTGTGACAGGAAAACCAAAGAGCTCTATTTCATCATATGCATCTTCGATCTTTCCCTGAACGAGATCCGGAAGTGAAAAATCACGGACAGGAGAGGAGAAGAGCGGACGGATGCTTTCAGGTTTGTTTTTATTTATCATCATATGGGCTTCCCATAAAAGAACAGCCTTCTTTTTTCCTGTAAATCTGAATGCACCTGCTTTAATAAGTAGAATGACATGCTCCAGTCCGGGGTTTACCCTTGTAACAAAATCGTTCAGATCAGAGAATGGGCCTTCAGCTTTGCGTATCTCTTCAATTGACTGTGCAAGCTTGTACTCAAGGCTCATAATATGAATGAAGCCAATATATATATCTGTACCGTAAATAGTTGTCTTATAATTGCTTTTGTTTACACAAGAGAGTTGGATAGTTGCTCCGCACCTTCGTGCTTCATGCACATATACCCAGGTCCTGTAGAAGCCACCGAAATTATTTATCACTGCTACCATGAACTCAAGCGGATAATGTGCTTTAAGATAAAGGCTCTGGAAACTTTCAACCGCATATGAAGCGGAATGGGCCTTTGAGAATGAATACCCGGCAAATGATTCAATCTGTCTCCATACTTCTTTTGTAACCTCATCGCTATAACCCTTTTCGCGGCAGTTTGTGAAGAACCTTTCAACTATCCGTTGCATCTCCTGTTTCGACCTGTGCTTCCCACTCATAGCGCGGCGCAGCGTATCGGCATCAGCAAGATCCAATCCTGCAAAGTGATGACAGACTTTCAGAACATCTTCCTGATAAACCATAACACCGAATGTCTCCTCAAGCTGTTCTTTCATAACAGGGTGTATATATTCGAATTTTCCCGGATTATGGAACCTGTAAATATATTCTTTCATCATACCTGAACGGGCGACTCCGGGTCTTATCACAGAGCTGGCAGCCACAAGAGTAGTGTAGTTGTCGCATCTCAGCTTTTTCAGAAGACCACGCATTGCAGGACTTTCAATATAAAAGCATCCTTTTGTTTCACCAATCTTGAGGTACTCTTTTACCTTTTCATCGGTTTTAAATCTCTGAACTGCATGAACATCAACATCAATACCCCTGTTTCGGAGAATTATTTCCGCACTCTCGCGGATATGGCCTATTCCCCGCTGGCTCAGGATGTCGAGCTTCTCAAAGCCAATTTCTTCGGCGGTATACATATCCCACTGGGTGGTAGGAAAACCTTTCGGAGGCATATCGAGTGCAGTGTAGCATGTAATTGGTTCTTCAGATATAAGTATACCGCCGGCATGGATACTCCTCATATTTGGAAAGTCAGCGATCTTCAGACCCGTTGAAAAAATGAGATTGGTAATCTCATTCCGGTTTGTCTCTGCCGAAGGATTATCAATAAGGGAATCAATCTCTTCCTTGGGTAACCCGTGTACCTTTCCAAGTTCCCGTACAATAGATTTTCCTCTGAAAGTACTCATAGTGCCCAGCAGTGCAGTATGTCCATAACCATATCTCTTGAAAATATAATCGATGACCTCATCCCGTTCTTTCCATGAGTAGTCAATATCGAAGTCGGGAGGACTGCTTCGTTTCGGATTGATGAATCGCTCAAAGTAAAGGTTTAGATCAATAGGGTCAACATTGGTGATCTTCAGACAATAAGCAACAACTGAATTTGCTCCGCTTCCTCGTCCTACATGATAAAATCCTCTGGCCATTGAATATCTTACAATGTCCCACGTTATAAGAAAGTAAGCAGAAAAGCCAAGCTTGTCAATTATCTCAAGTTCGTGCTTTACCCTTTTCTTTGCTTCATTATTCTGCCTGCCATACCTGTATATCATTCCGTCCCATGCGAGTTTTTCGAGAAGCAGTTTATCGTCATATCTGCTGGCTGAATAGATCTTTTTGTTTTTGAGGCACTCACGATCAAACTGTAAATCACAGTCATTCAGTAGTTTTTGTGTATTATTGATCAGCCATGGGAATTCTCTGAAAGTCTTTTCATTTTCATCTGTCGTTTTAAAGAATTCATCTTCTCCGGCGCACTGGGATGGTTTCAGATGGCTCAGGAGAATGTTGTTGTCAACTGCTCTGAGACTCCTGTGTATGAGAATATCATCTGTCTCTGCAAATGTAACCGGCTGAAGTATTACCATCGAGTTCCTGCTTAGTGATGAAGTCAGTGTCAGCAGACTGTTCAGCTCGTGTGGTTTTATTCCTATGCGTTCATTATCAAATAGTTTACGGGAGGGGATTTTTTTTAGTGAATATATTATATACGATTCAGAGAATTGAGGTGCCGGAAATGGGATTGATGACTTGTTGAAATTCAGTTCCGAGAGAAACTCATTCAACTCCTGCAAACCTCTGTTATTACGTGCGATACCGATATACTGAAGTTCATTATCATTTCTGAATTCTATGCCTGCAACAGGCCTGATATTGTTTTTGCTGCATTCGCCTGCAAATTCAGGAATTCCGGTTGAGTTGTTAATATCAGTAAGTACAATGGTATCAGTCGCGGCAGCCAGTGCATTCTGCATAAGCTTTTCAACGGACATTGTTCCGTAGCGGAGACTGTAATATGAGTGACAGTTAATGTACATATTCTTTTGTGGCTACAGGCGCCAGGCTTCAAACATCAGGCATCAGGTATTTTATCTTCTTACTTTTGTCTTTTGTCTTTTGTCTTTTTTTCCTGTCGCCTGTTGCCTGTAGCCCGTTGCCTTTTTTATCTTCCTCCATACATCATATATTTTTTAAGTCGTTCCTCCATCATATTTTGCTCTTTAAGAGCGTTTTCGAGCTGTTTAAGGGCTTTTTCCTCCCTTTCGCTTATCGTCATCACTCCGGAAGCTCTTCTGACCGCATTTCGTCCGAAACGCTTCCTGATCCTGTCCATTGCCATATAAAGGCTGACCTTTTCAGGAGTATCGTCAAACATATCAAGCTGCTGGACACCCCTCACCATATGACTGAACCTTACACCGATGAGTCTTATCAGCATACGTCTCTGGTATAGCCTGGCAAAGAGTTCTTTGGTGATATCGGCAAGAACATGGTCAAAAGATGTATACGGTATCCGTTTCTGCAGTGTATGGGTATCGAAGTTCGAGTACCTTATCTTGACAGTGACGCAGGATGTGAGTTTTTCCTGTTTTCTTAATTCGAACGCAATTTTCTCAACCATGCTCACCAGCAGCTGATTCAGCCTTGTCAGGTCGGTGGTGTCTTTTTCGAAAGTATGTTCTGTGCTTATAGATTTCTGTTCGGAATAGCTGATAACGGGAGTAGAGTCAATACCATTGGCTCTCTTCCACATTTCAATACCGTTTTTTCCCATCAGCTTTTCAAGCATCTCAACAGGGATATTCCTCAGGGTATAAATTGTAGCAATGCCCATAGACCGGAGTACCTGGTAAGTCTTCTGACCGATCATTGGTATTTTTCTTATCGACAATGGATCAAGGAATGGAAGAACAATTTCTTTTTGTACCTCTATTTCTCCGTTTGGTTTTGCCTCTCCGGCTGCAATCTTTGATACGGTCTTGTTGACTGAAAGGCCGATTGATATGGGCAGTCCGGTCTCTTTTATTATATACTGGCGCAGTTCGTGCGACCATTTGTAGCATCCGTAGAAACGGTCCATTCCGGTAAGATCGATATAGTGCTCATCAACTGATGCTTTCTCATACAGCGGCGCCCTTTCGGCAATTATGCCGGTCACTATGTTTGAATAGTTGCTGTAAAGCTCCATGTCGCCTCTTATCACTATGGCATCGGGACACATACTTCTTGCCATCTTCATCGGCATGGCGGAGCTCACGCCGTATTTCCGCGCCTCATAGCTGCAGCTTGAGACCACTCCGCGGTCCGACATGCCGCCTATTATAACCGGCTTACCGTTCAATCGGCTGTTCTTAAGCCTCTCAACCGATACAAAAAAAGTATCAAGGTCGAGATGCAGAACAGATCGGTCTATGGAGCTGGAGAGGATCATTGTAATAGTTTTAAGTGCCTAGAGTGCCTAAATAGTCGGAAGCCCGAAGTCGGAAGTCCGAAGTCTGAAAAATGAATTTAACACCCGACTCATTCAATTTTTTCTTTAAATGCTACCATCATATTCATCAAATTGAATGCATATTCATAGTGCTTTTTGAATTCTTCTTCATGAACATGATTTCTCCATATTCCATCGCTTTTTCCCCAATAATGAGTTTTTCAAATTTAAATTTCATTTTGTTTTGCATTTTGTATATTGTGTTTCAAATTCTGACTTCCGACTTCCGACTTCCGACTCTAACTCATTCCAAACTTTCTGATTCGTATTGAAAAAATATTGTATAATTCTTGCATATATAACAATTAAGTTTTACTTTTGATTAGAAAATAATCAAATATATGATTACAATATAATCAAATTTCATTATGTACTTTGCATCGAACATAAAATTTTTAAGAAAAAGGAGGGGCAGAACACAGGATGATGTGGCTTTTGCCCTTAACCTGAAACGTTCAACCCTGAGTGGTTATGAGAACGGTGTGGCCCAGCCCGGGATAGAAATCCTGATCTCCTTTTCGGGTTACTTTAACATTGCTATCGATACAATCCTTAAGCTGGATATTACAACGCTGTCAGAAAGTCAGCTTGGTGAACTTGAAAGAGGATATGATGCATATGTCAAAGGAAGCAATCTCAGAGTATTGACAACAACCGTCAATTCCGACAACCGTGAAAATATTGAACTGGTACCTGAGAAAGCGAAAGCTGGCTATAGAACAGGATATGCTGATCCGGAATACATAGGTGAGCTTCCTGTATTCACATTACCTTTTCTTTCCAATAAAAAGAAATACAGAACTTTTCAGCTGAAAGGTGATTCTATGTTGCCGATACCCGATGGTTCATGGGTTACAGGGGAGTATCTCCAGGACTGGATGCAGATAATCAGCGGAAAAGCATATGTTGTATTCACCCTCGACGATGGTATTGTCTTTAAGGTGGTTGAAAACAATTTAACTAAAGACGGTAAGCTGGTACTCTATTCTCTTAACCCTATATATGAACCTTATGAAGTACACATAAATGAAGTAAAAGAGATATGGAAATTTGTTAATTATATCAGCAGTGAACTTCCCGATCCTGTTTTACCTGAAAAACAACTGATTCAGGCAGTTACCGTAATGAAACATGATCTTGAAAGGATAAAAGCCAAACTGGGAAAAGATATTGTTGATATTAATGAAGAGAGGTAGAGAAATTTTATGTAGGGATCGGTCGCGACCGATCCCTACATTTATGCATGTCGCCATCGGCCATTATCAAATCCTATTGGAATTTTATTGATGTTGTTCAGTTCCTCCAGCTTGAACATTACATGAGGTAATGCTTGTAATCGTTTTATATTCTTGTGCTTATTGATTGTATCTGAAGTCATTATTATAAATACGCCAGGTTCGACATAGTTACGCAGGGCAGGAGACTCACAAACAACCGGAATGCCTTCCGGTATCATACCCATTATTTTGTCAAAAACAAATTTGAGCCGGTTATCCAGAACCTTGGCAAAGTAAACCTTTGCAGCGCCTGAGCGAAGCATTCGTGAAGTGTCCTTTGTTGTATCACTGTTGGTTTCTTCATATATCGCGTATCCTGTTTCTTCCCGGATTGTGTTCAAACCCTGCGTTGTCTCATGAAAATGAGGAGTTATCTTAATTGCAGTTATATTGTACTCCCTGAACTGCTCAATCAGTTTGCAGGCCATAGATGTTTTTCCCGACTTTGTTCCGGTTCCGGCAATAAGTAAAAGATTTGGTTTTGTAACCATAATTTAAAGAAATAACCACAAGGAGCTCAAAGTAAGAACGCCCCCTTGCCGCTTCGCGGCCAAGGTCGGGAGGGGCAGGGACAAATCAAATCTTAGCGTGCTTTGCGGTTATAATAAACTAACTTATTGTAGAATAAAGTTCTATTCTTTTGTTAATTCCAATATAAATTGAATCATCTTCTCGTTTTCTGATTCCGGAATTTTTCCAACATACAAAGCTCTGCAAATCCTGTTTTTATCCAATATTACCACTGTATAGTTGTCTTTGGTCAAACCCCACAGATTCAGAAGTTTCCAACTATAATCAAAAAGTATTGTTGTCCCGAATTTCTTTGCTTTCTTTCCTGCTATCATACGTATCAGACTATTGGGCTTCCACGTTGACTTACAGTCAACTATACCAAAACCCTTAAACAGATCCCTGTTTATCCGTTTGTCCACATCAACTGCTTTATTAACGGCTTCATTAAACGGTTCATTCAATTCGGATTCATCAGGATCAACATAATTGACCTGAAGTACTTTCCCGGCCCATGAATTCATCGTAAATTCTTTTTTATCAGCATCAGTAAACATCCAATCCGGAGCTTTCATCCCAACAGCCAGTTTTACATTCTGCTGTCCGAAGATTCCGGTAAGGGCAAATAAACTGAAAACGAGAGTAATTGTCATTTTTTTCATAAGTAAGCTTTTAAAATTTATTGACCAATATATGAATTTTTTATCATTAATTAATTTTCGGTCTTTTTATCATTTATCCCGGCAACAATATTACTTTTGCGGTCTAATTAATTTGTATGCAATTAATAAGAAATATTGCGATCATTGCTCATGTTGATCATGGTAAAACTACTCTGGTTGACCGTATTATACAGGAATGCCAGGTACTTGACCAAAGGAAGGAAGCAGGTGATCTTATTCTTGACAGCAACGATCTTGAGCGGGAAAGAGGGATAACTATCCTTTCAAAAAACGTTTCAGCAAATTATAAAGGTGTTAAAATTAACATTATTGATACACCGGGTCACGCCGATTTCGGAGGCGAAGTTGAAAGGGTGCTTAAAATGGCGGATGGGGTTTTGTTGCTCGTTGATGCTCTTGAAGGACCTATGCCACAAACCAGATTTGTTCTTGGAAAAGCTATCGCCCTCGGGCTTAAACCAATTGTAGTTGTTAATAAAGTTGATAAAGATAATTGCAGACCTGATGAAGTGCAGCAGGATGTCTATGAACTGATGTTTAACCTCAATGCTTCTGATGACCAGCTTGATTTTGCCACAGTCTTTGGATCCTCTAAATATGGCTGGATGAGTAGCGACTGGAGAAAACCATCAACTGATATAAAGTATCTTCTTGACACAATCCTCAAAGAGATACCCGGACCGCCATATGTTTCCGGAACAGCTCAGATGCAAGTCGCCTCACTTGATTTTTCAAGTTATGTTGGCAGAATTGCGATCGGTCGCGTATTCAGAGGAGATATTAATACCGGTTTAGACTATACTTTGTGCAAGAGAGATGGAAAGGTCAAAAAAGTCAGAGTAAAAGAACTCTATGTTTTTGAAGGGCTGGGACGTGTAAAAACAGAAAGTGTAAGATGTGGGGATCTCTGCGCAGTTATCGGACTGGAGGATTTCGAAATAGGAGATACACTTGCCGATCTGCTGGCACCTGAGGCATTGCAGAGAATTGAAGTTGATGAACCTACCATGAGTATGGTATTTACCATAAATAATTCCCCATTGTACGGCAAGGAAGGCAAGTTTGTTACTTCAAGGCACCTCAGGACAAGGTTGATCCGTGAGACAGAAAAAAACCTTGCACTAAAAGTCGAAGAGACTAAATCGGAAGATACTTTCAATGTTTTTGGCAGGGGGATATTACATCTTTCAATACTAATCGAGACAATGCGACGTGAAGGTTATGAATTCCAGGTAGGTAAACCAAGAGTTATATTGAAAGACGTAAATGGAATTAAATCAGAACCTTATGAGACTCTGTCGATAGATGTGCCTCCTGAATTCTCAGGGAAAGCCATCGAACTTGTCACTCAGAGAAAAGGTGAAATGATTGTTATTGAACCAAAGGGAGATCTGACGCATATTGAATTTGATATTCCATCAAGAGGACTTATCGGTTTGAGGAATAATATGCTTACTGCTACATCGGGTGAGGCAGTAATGCACCACCGGTTCAGAGCATATGATAAATATAAGGGTGATGATCTCTTACCTAAACAAAACGGATCATTGATTTCCCTCGACATGGGGATGGCAACGGGGCATGCGATTGATCGTCTGCAAGACAGGGGCAGGTTCTACATTGATCCGGGAGAACAGGTTTACAGAGGTCAGGTAATCGGAGAAGCCACAAGGTTAGGGGATATTGAAGTAAACATTATAAAAGGGAAAAAACTCACAAATATGAGGGCATCAGGATCAGATGACAGCCTGAGGATAGCACCTAAACTGAAATTCTCACTTGAAGAAGCTATGGAGCAGATAAAAGATGACGAGTATCTTGAAGTTACTCCTTTAAATTTGAGAATGAGGAAGATACCTGGTTATAAATTTGCATAGATTGAATTGTTTACTAAATGATTTTATAAGTAAAACAATGAGGAATTGCCTTTTATTATTTGTCTTTGCCTTTTCATTAATGTCCGCATCATACGGGCAGGATATTAACTATTCAAGGTTTGGAATTGAGACAAATGATAGTAGTATTCCCCATGGACTAAAAGCCGGCGACAAGGCACCTGATTTTATGGGGTATGATCAGTCGGGGAAACAGGTGGAATTGAAAAAACTTCTCGAACAGGGACCGCTGATACTGTTTTTCTACAGGGGTAAATGGTGCTCCGTATGCAGCAAATATTTAAATAATTACCAGGATTCACTTAAGATAATAACAGATCAGGGTTTTAATGTTGTTGCTATTACACCTGAGTCAATTGAAAATGTGGAGCAAACAGTAAAGCTTCATAATCTGACATTCAGAGTCATTTATGATTGTCAGGAAAAAATAATGAAAGATTATGATGTAATGTTTAGCGTAACAAAAGCTTATCAGGACAAGATATTATCAAGCTTAGCAATTGATATCGCTAAAAATAACGGGAGGGATGCTGCCCGGTTACCTGTTCCTGCTACCTATGTAATAAACAGGGAAGGAATTATAGTAGCTGTTCAGTTCGATCCTGATTATAAGAACAGAGCTTCAGTAAAGTGGATGTTAAAAAACCTTGGATCAGCCTTCTAAGGAAAATTATCATTTAGTTGAATCCTGACTAATAATTATTGAGATATTCATTTAATGGTTTCATGGCCTTGAATGCATTAATAACATGATCCATGAAATTATTGCCAAGGACTAATTTGTCTGCTGCCTCGTTTACTACAAGGTAACTTTTATATTTTAAAAGCTCTATATTAGGATGGTCTTTAGAGTATCCTTTCGGAACGGTTTTCAGCTTTTCTCCGTCAATAGATCCGAAATATTTTATAAAATCCTTTGTGTGTATAATTTTTATAAATTCATCAGCGTTGTCGCTTATCTTTTCCCTTATTGCAGATAGCCAGGGACCCGGAGGAGTATATGCTCCGCCTGCCATCATGCTTTTACCAGGCTCAATATGAAAATAATAACCTGCAAATTTATCAAAGTTTTTTTTACCCCCCTGAACAATGAAAGCACCGAAGTGGGATTTGTACGGAGATTTGTCGTTCGAGAAACGAATATCCCGGTTAATCCTGAAAACACAGCTTTTAGCTTCCAGACCTTTCATAATCGGCTCAATTACAATTAGATTATTTATTATTTCCTGAACGAAGGATTCGAAATTATCCTTGGCATCCAGGTACATCGGACGGTTCCCGATAAACCAATCACGGTTATTATTGTATTTTATAGAGGTAAGAAAATCCAGGGTTGATTTTTTAATGGTCTCCATTTTATTTAAGTTTTTAGTAACTAATTAGTCGGAAGATTGAAGTCAGGAATCCAAAGTAGGTAATAAACTTCATCTTCGGTCTTCCGACTTCCGACTCTTCATATTTCACAACAACTAATACTACAACATTGTTTTAATCTTGAATAACCAAATATACTAATGAAAGTTTATTGTTCCCTTTACAGCCTTTATAACCTTTACAACCTTACTTTTTGTGTATATCAAAAGCCATTAATGCAGTGCCATGTCGCTGGTAGAGGACACCTTTATTTATTACCGGGAATTGAACCATTATCATACAGAACAGTGTTACTGTGTGTATCTCCGAATCCAGGGAGTCTTTTCTCAGGAGGATAATTGTCCTGTTCATGTGCCCACAATAAATTCCCTGTTGAAACATCAAATCCCATCAGATGATAAGCAGAAAATGTAACTAGTATTTTCCTGGTCGGAAGCTCGATCAACTTTGGTGAGTTATAAGCTGAACGTTCCCCAAATCCTTTGTTTGACCAGATCAGTTTACCTGTAAAACGATTTAGGGCAACCACATTATTGTCCTTGCCGCCCATGTTCCAGAAAACCTTTTCTCCCTGGATAAGTGCAGATTCCGAATGCCCGTGAAGTGGAAGGGCTCCATTGAAGTCAGCTATAAGGTCTTTTGACCACACGATCTTACCGTCGGCCCTGTTAACGCAGAAAAGGTTACCCAGTCCTGTACCGACATAAAGCAAATCG
>Ga0209744_1000279_pt1 | contig 16891 bp, 14 predicted proteins | sample BarGraNGADG00311_2_FD_184494 | JGI IMG/M metagenome (GOLD analysis project Ga0209744, IMG submission 184494) | Arctic peat soil microbial communities from Barrow, Alaska - Barrow Graham LP Ref core NGADG0004-311 (SPAdes) (version 2) | ecosystem: Environmental > Terrestrial > Soil > Wetlands >... | reverse complement strand
CACAAATGCTTAATCCTTTCAGGTTCAGTTTCCATTATTTCAATGGAAGCAAGGACAGTAGCGGCGGAAGCAGGAGTCATGCTGGCGCTAAAGATCAGAGATCTTGAATTATGTTTTATGAAATTGATCACCTCTTTATCAGCAGCAATAAATCCTCCAAGAGAAGCAAATGATTTTGAGAAAGTACCCATAATAAGATCGACTTTGTCAGTCAGACCGAAATGTGAAGCTGTACCTGATCCATTTTTCCCCAGAACACCTAATGAATGTGCGTCATCAACCATAATCGATGCACCATAATGCTCAGCAAGTTTTACCACTTCAGGTAATTTGATTATATCGCCTTCCATGGAAAAAATACCATCAACAACTATAAGTTTAATACGGTCCTTATGGCAAAGTTTTAATTTACTCTTAAGAGCATCCATGTCGTTATGGGCAAACTTAAGCACTTTCGAAAAAGAAAGTCTGCTGCCTTCAATAATTGATGCATGGTCAAGCTCGTCCAGGAGGAGATAGTCGTGCCGTCCTGCAAGTATTGATACAACACCAAGGTTCACCTGGAAACCGGTACTATAGCAAAGAGATGCATCTTTATTAACCAGTTGTGCAAGCTTCTCTTCAAGTTTTATATGAATATCAAGGGTCCCGTTTAAAAACCTGGAACCGGCACAACCCGTACCATATTTGTCAATAGCAGCTTTTGCAGCAGCCTTAACTTTCGGATGGTTAGTGAGCCCAAGGTAGCTGTTCGAACCGAACATCAAAACCTTTTTACCATTGATGACTACTTCTGTATCCTGTTCGGATTCTATTGCCCTGAAATAGGGATAGATGCCAGCCCGCATGGCTTTTTGCGGGGCATCATAACCTGAAAGTTTTTCTTTTAAAATTCTCACTATCTGGTTTAAATATTGTTAAAATAGAGTCCAAATGTAATAAAAAAAGAATAAAACTGAAGAAATGCTATTCTTTTGGGCTAATATAGTAATAAATTTAGCACATATTGCGAATTATTATTTGGAAAGTAGGGAGATGAATTTTACTTTTGTTCGCGAAATCAATTTTAAGAATTTGATGGACGACGACCCTGCGAATATATTAATCTAACCTGGTATAGAAGGGTAACCTTAATTGTTGTTAACTTCCTCCTGTATCAGAAAATAAGGAGGTGACAATGACATCACTCACAACTTTTTATTTAAGCGGCATAATCGGTAAAGAAGCTTTTGGAGCCGATGGTGATGCTATCGGAATAATAAAAGATTTACTTGTTAATGCAATGCCTTCGGGAAACAATGACCCGAACCAGCAACTGGTAACTGGCGTAAGACTTAAAATCAATAAGGAAATCAGGTTCTATTCCTTTAAAACTTTTATTGTTACAAAAGCCCGGGAAATGCTTAATGTAACCTGCACCGAACTCATTGAACTTGGCCCGGAGGAAGTAAATAATGGCCTGACTCTGGTGGAAAACATTCTGGATAAGCAGATAGTGGATCTGAATGGCCGCAAGCTGGTAAGGGTTAATGATGTCAGACTTGCAACATTACCTACAGGGACATTTGCAATTGCTGTTGATATCGGTATTGAGGGCCTTTTACGCAGGATTGGTATAGCTTTACCAATAAAAAGAGTTCTATCTCTTTTAAAAATAAATTTGCCGGCAAAATTTATCCTTTGGGATGACGTTCAGGCAATTGACCACTCAAATCTTAATATCAGACTTTCAAAAAGTTATGGCAAGCTTCATACTCTTCATCCATCGGATATTGCAGATATTATTGAAGATTTGGGGAAAAAATCAAGTATGTCGGTTTTCTCTTCACTTGACGAAGAAAAAGCTGCCGATGTTCTTGAGGAACTTGAGACAAATGCACAAATACATATTCTTGAAAACCTTCCTGTTAATAAAGCTGCTGATGTGCTTGAAAAGATGCCTGCAGATGAAGTTGCCGACATACTCGATGAACTTGAAGATGATAAGGCCGAGATGTTGTTAAAGGAGATGGATACGGAATCCTCACAAGAGGTAAGGGAACTTCTTGAATATGATGATGACCGGGTTGGAAGTATTATGACTACCGATTTTCTTTCGTTCAGTGCTACCATGAGCGTGGCGGAGGTACTTGTTGAACTGAGAGCCAGAAAACCGGAGTCTGCAGAACTTTATAATATGTTCGTCGTAGAATCAAATGATGAACTTATCGGAGCTTTTAATTTACGCGATCTTGTTGTCTCAGAGCCAAATATAAATGTGAGTCAGATTATGAAGTCAGGGCCCGTTTACCTCTTCGATGAGCAGAAAGTAGGCGCAATCGCGAGGATAGTCTCAAAGTACAATCTTCTTGCTGTTCCCGTAGTTGATCAGAATTATAAATTACAGGGTATGGTTGTCATTGATGACGTGATTGAAGACCTCATACGGAAAAGAAGAACAAATAAAAGGTAAACGTTTCAGCTATGATAAGATCAAGGTTCAGTGCAAAAAAACTTTTTCAGCAAATAGCTATCTTTTTTGCAATACTGGGTCCGGGGATTATTACGGGAAGTGTTGATAATGATGCGGGAGGGATTACAACCTACTCAGTGGCAGGCGCAATGTACGGTTACGGTCTGATATGGACACTTATTCCATCATTCATTGTATTATTGGTAATTCAGGAAATGAATGCCCGAATGGGTATTGTAACAGGCAAAGGCCTTTCTGATCTGATTCGCGAAAATGCCGGTTTAAAGATCACTTTTTTTATTTTTATCGGGTTATTGTTTTCCAATATAGGTAATACCACAACTGAATTTGCGGGTGTTGCAGGCAGTATGGAGATATTTGGCGTAAGCAAGTATATTTCAGTTCCTGTAGTAGCAATTATGGTATGGTTTCTGGTCGTTAAAGGGACCTACAAGATTGCAGAACGTATCTTTTTAATATTCAGTATCTCGTTGCTTACATATGTTGTATCAGCATTAATGAGCAAACCTCAATGGGGAGAGATCGGCTCCTCAATTATCCATCCGCAGCTTGAAATGAATACCCAGAGTTTTGCAATGGTTATTGCTTTAGTCGGAACAACTATCGCTCCCTGGATGCAGTTTTATATGCAATCTTCGGTAATCGAAAAGGGTCTTAAAATGAAGAATTATAAATACACCATTATTGATATAACTGTAGGTTGCGTAGCCACTGTTGTTGTTGCCTTCTTTATTATGGTTGCATGTGGTTCAACCTTACATCCGAATAATATTCAGATAAATGTGGCAAAAGATGCTGCTCTGGCACTGAAACCATTGGCAGGAGGTCTGGCTTCTCAGGTTTTTGCTTTTGGCCTGTTTGTTGCTTCAGTCTTTTCAGCAACAATATTGCCTTTGGCAACTGCATTTTATATTTCCGAGGCATTTGGTTTCGAAGCAGGTATAGATAAAAAATGGGATGAAGCAAAAGAGTTTTATACTCTTTATACAGGTATACTGATTATTTCAGCTCTTATAATTCTTATTCCGAATGCTCCTCTTATTCAGATTTCGATCTGGTCGCAGGTTTTAAACGGCATACTTTTGCCGGTAGTTCTGGTTTGTATGATCTTGTTAATCAACAATAAAAAGATCATGGGAGCCTACGTAAACAAACCTATCCAAAACATCATCGGATGGAGCGCTGTTATTATTCTTACAGGGTTGTCATTAACTCTGATAGTCCTGCCATTGTTAAACAGGTGATGAGAATCTCTCAAATATTATCCTGCAAACTATAGGTTTATATCACAGACCTGATTCGACGATCATGATCCCCGTAAAATATAAACGAAAATCTTGTACTTTTGCATCATGAGTAATGTATACAAAACAACCACACTATTTTTTGCAGCAATGCTATTCTTTATGAGCATATGCACACAAAATTATGGTTTGTTACTCACTTCACGCCTGCAAAATTCCCAATCTGAAAATTCAGATTCATTTTTCTCAACTGAGAAACCCGATCTTTTATTCGTATATCGACAAGAGGAAAGGCTAGTATATTCTGTTAAGAATCTGCCAGTTCCCAGTACTATGAGAAATTATTGAGTATTTCTTTTTTGAATATATTTTAATCTGAAGATTAAAATTACTGATATGATCGTCTTTTGAATCAAATGAAAGCGGGCCTGAAATAGATATTATCTCCACTTTCAAACCAGATGGTGTTGATGTGGAATCATCAGTTTTTAATTCTAAGTTCTGATCATTTTTGCTGAACTTTTCATTTCCAAAAAGATGACTATCTGTTTTAACCATCATTTCCGGACTGAAAACAATAAAAGAAATATTGACAGTACAAATAAGGAATAATGTGATTATAAAAAATAGTCGATATTTTGACAAGTCTTGATTCAACTCGAATTTTACATAATTGAACTGCAAATCTATAATAAAAATTAAATAATAAAAATAAGATTCTAATTCAGAAGATTTGATTACTCAACTTTTTAGACTGTTCTGGTAATTCATCCATCTGGCATTACTGAATATTCTTTAATATATCAGGCGTATCCTTCTTTAACCGTCCCTTCATCCTGACTTATTAAAACATAAAAACTCCTGCCTGATAGTTACACCTACAATTATCCTTGCCAGCAAAATCTATATATAATAGATAAGCGGTTGCCATGTTTATTTATAACTTTGATTGATAATTAAAAATTTAAAGCATGAAATCATGTACTCATCCCTGGCATTGTATCGAAACGGGTAAAGATGCCCCCGCATTTGTAAAAGGAATAATCGAAATTCCCAAGGGATCAAAGGGTAAATACGAAATGGATAAGGAATCAGGTATGTTACAGCTCGACAGGGTGCTTTTCTCATCTGTCCATTATCCTGCTAATTATGGTTTTATCCCTCAAACCTACTGCGACGATCATGATCCCCTTGATATTCTTGTTATCTGTTCAATTGACGTGTATCCCATGTGCATTGTTGAGGCAAAGGTGATCGGGGCAATGGAGATGGTCGATGGTGATGAACGGGATGATAAAATAGTAGCAGTAGCCAGAAACGATATGTCAGTCAACTATATAAATGAACTGTCAGAATTACCTCCGCATACCCTTGTTGAGCTAAAAAGATTCTTTGAAGACTACAAGATGCTGGAACATAAGAATGTTATTGTCGAACAATTCATGAATAAGGAAAAAGCATACGAAATTATTCTGGAGAGTATGAGACTGTATAATGAAATGAAAGATACTCTGATTCAACCACTTTAAAAAAGTTTCCAATGCCGAAAGGTTATTTTGATTCAACATCTTACCATACACCCGAAAAGGAACATTTATCTTTTTTAGAAAAAATTCTTCTTAATAACAGGTTGTACTTTACATTGAACTATGCCAAAGTAGTTCTGCGCACCAGAAAAGAAGCTATAAGGAAACTCTATACTACGAAAGCCTGGACAGATTCTTCTTTTGAAATTTTCAGGTTTATAGAAAAAACCGGCGGAAAATTTCATATCACAGGTATGGAAAATATAACAAAATCGTCCGGATCTGTGCTTTTCATCAGTAACCACATGAGCACCCTTGAAACCATGATCTTGCCATCAATAATCGGCCCTCACAAGGAGCTTACATTCGTGGTAAAGGAGAGTCTTGTCAAACATCCGTTATTTGGCGATGTGATGAGATCAAGAAATCCTATTGTGGTTGGACGTACGGATCCAAGGAAAGATCTTGAGGCAGTAATGAATGGTGGTGTTGATTTATTGAAAAATGGGATTTCAATTGTCATTTTTCCTCAGAGCACAAGAAGTGTTGAATTCAAACCTGAAGAATTCAATTCACTGGGTGTGAAGCTGGCAAAGAAGGCTGGTGTTGATGTTGTCCCAATTGCATTAAAAACCGATTTCTGGGGAAATGGAAAGTTGATAAAGGAAGCTGGCCCTTTGGACCGTCATAAACCTATTCATATTAAATTTGGTGAACCAATAAAGATCTCCGGAAACGGGAAAGTGGATAATCAGAAGATCATAGATTTTATACAATCCTCGCTTGAGGAATGGAAGTGACCGGGGGTGAAAATTCCCAAAACAAATTATTTTCTGGAGTTATATTTTATTTAAGTGTAATCCTTACATTTTAATTATTTTTTTTAAATTTGTTGAGATCAAACAAAAATCATAAGACTAAGTTATCTTTGAATTTGATCTTTTCACCTGATTCAGAGTTTATTTATACTTTTCATAAAACTTAATTATTAATAATAACAAAAAGTAATTATTATGGCAACATTAGACTGGTTCATACTGATCTTATTTTTCTCATGCCTTATCGGGATTGTACTTTGGGTAATTAAGCACAAAAAGGACAATACAAGCGATTATTTTCTCTCAGGCCGAAGTGAAACATGGTTGGCTGTAGGTGCAGCAATTTTTGCGGCAAATATTGGTTCTGAACACCTCGTCGGTCTTTCCGGCGCTGGAGCAGAGAGTGGAATGGCAATGGCGCACTGGGAGATGCATGGATGGCTGATATTAGTTCTGGGTTGGGTTTTTGTACCTTTTTATGCACATAGTAAGGTATTTACCATGCCTGAGTTTTTATCAAAACGCTATAATAAAAACACGAGTTCCACTCTCTCGATCATAACTCTCGTAAGCTACGTCCTGACAAAGGTTTCAGTAACAGCCTTTACCGGAGGAATTTTCCTGCAATCAGTAATTGGTATCGATTTCTGGTATGGAGCCATTGGTCTTGTACTTTTAACAGGAATATTTACGGTCCTTGGAGGAATGAAAGGTATAATGACTATTTCAGTTATACAGGCACCTATTCTTATATTAGGTGCTTTCACGATTCTGATTCTGGCCCTTTTAAAAGTTGGTAACGGTGGTATTATCGATGGTTGGCATGAAGTTGTAAAATATGCAAGCAGCAACGGCTTGACTAACATGCATCTTGTTCATCCAAAGGGTGACATGTGGTATGATAAGTTCCCCGGAATAAGTGTCTTTTTTGGAGCAGCTATAATTGGTTTCTGGTACTGGTGTACCGATCAGCATATTGTACAAAGGGCGCTTGCTGCAAAAGATCTTAATAACGCCCGTAAAGGTGCCATTTTTGCAGGATTTCTTAAAATCCTCCCAGTGTTCATATTTTTAATTCCCGGTATAGTAGCTGCTGCTCTAAGAGCTAAAGGAGTTCTCATTTTCACAGATAATAACGAAGCTTATGGTAGTCTGGTAAGTAAATTATTACCGGTAGGTGTCAAAGGTATTGTAGTTGTTGGTTTTATTGCTGCCCTTATGACTTCTCTGGCAGCACACTTTAACTCATCAGCAACTTTGTTTACAATAGACTTCTATAAAAACTACCGGCCCGAAGCCAGTGAACATAAGCTGGTTGTAATTGGACGTATTGCAACAATTACAGTAGTATTGTTAGGATTAGTCTGGATCCCGATTATGAAAAGTATAGGCTCAGTACTTTATGAATATTTACAAAATGTTCAATCACTTATTGCGCCTGCTATCGCTGCAGTGTTCCTCATGGGCGTATTTAACCGCAAAATTACTCCTAAAGCTGGTGAATGGGGACTGTTGATTGGCGCATTAATTGGTCTTTTCAGGCTTTGCTTAATGATCTTCGATCCGGGTTCGCACTTTGATACGGTTGCGCAAAAATTGATTACCGATCCAACACTTCATACCGGTATTTTTACTATTCTCAAAATTAACTGGATCCATTTCTGTATAGGCCTGTTCTTCTTTACTATGTTGTTGATGGTTGTTATCAGTATGTTTACTCCAAAAGCCGGAGAATCTCAATTACAGGGGATTACATATTTCTCACAATCACCGGAGCAGATCAAAGAAACTCGTGATAGCTGGAATGCATGGGATGTTGTCACTTCGCTCATAGTTTTAGCAGTTTGTGTTGCTTTCTATATATATTTCTGGTAGAATAAAAAATAAATAAAATGGATAAAATTAAAACTCATGAAATCTGGTTTGTTACCGGCAGCCAGCATCTGTATGGTCCTGAAACTCTTAAACAGGTAGCCTCAGACTCTGCCAAAATAGCTTCAGCCCTTGATAAATCAACAAAAATATCGCAAAAGATTGTTTTTAAACCTGTTCTTACCACCCCCGATTCAATAACAGAACTTTGCACGGAGGCAAATAATTCAAAAAACTGCATTGGGCTGATAACCTGGATGCATACTTTTTCCCCGGCAAAAATGTGGATAAGAGGATTATCTATACTCAATAAACCAATTCTTCATTTTCATACTCAGTTAAACAGGGATATCCCATGGGAATCAATTGATATGAATTTCATGAACCTGAACCAGTCAGCTCATGGTGACCGTGAATTTGGTTTTATTGGTACCAGGATGAGATTGAACCGGAAAGTGGTTGTTGGCCACTATCAGGATCCAGAGGCTGTCGACCGTATAGCTGTCTGGATCAGAGCAGCATCGGCATATAATGATGCACTCAATATGAAGGTTGCCAGGTTTGGAGATAATATGCGTGATGTCGCTGTTACTGAAGGGAATAAAGTAAGCGCTCAGATAAAAATGGGCTATTCGGTTTACGGCTTTGGTATTGGAGATCTTGTAAAATCTGTGAACGAAGTATCACCTGGTGCAATTAAAAAACTGCTCGCGGAGTATGCATCAGAATATAAAATGACAAAAGCTGTTGCTTCTTCTGAAACTTTGAAAGAGGCAGCCAGGATTGAAATTGGTATGGAAACATTCCTGAATGCCGGAAACTTCAAGGCATTTACAACTACATTCGAAGATCTTCACGGGCTGAAACAATTGCCCGGACTGGCTGTCCAGCGGTTGATGGCAAAGGGATACGGCTTTGGCGCTGAAGGTGACTGGAAAACAGCCGCTCTCGTGCGTTCTATGAAAGTGATGTCCGTTGGTCTGAAAGGAGGAACTTCATTTATGGAAGATTACACTTATCATTTTGATCCGAAAGGAATGAGAGTACTCGGTGCTCATATGCTGGAAGTTTGCCCTACAATTGCTCTGGCTAAACCTACAGTTGAAGTTCATCCTCTTTCAATCGGAGGAAAAGAAGATCCGGCAAGACTTGTCTTCAAAACTGCTCCGGGCAGGGCAATTAACGTCTCTGTTATTGATCTTGGAAACAGGTTTAGAATGATATTAAATGAAGTTGAAGTCGTTAAATGTCCTGATATGCCAAACCTGCCTGTTGCTAGTGTACTGTGGAAGCCATTACCTGACCTGAAGACAGGCGCCGCAGCATGGATACTTGCTGGCGGAGCTCATCATACAGGATTCAGTAATGCAATTAATTATGAATATCTTGAGGATTTTGCCGGAATGATGGGAATTGAATATGTTCTGATAGGTGAGAAATGCGATCTTACTGCCTTTAAAAACGAATTACGATGGAATGAAATTTATTATCATATTTCCGACGGAATATATTAATTTTTAAACTGATTGCTGATTTTAAATATTTTGGACCTATATTAAGGAGAATGAAAATTTATTCTAGCTATACCAGGCATTACGTCGCAGTTGATTGCATCATATTTGGTTACGATATCTTTGAAAAGGAGATTAAACTTCTTCTTTATAAACGCATTTTTGAACCTTCTAAAGGAAGGTGGTCGCTCGCCGGAGGATTCGTTGAACCTGATGAAAGTCTCGATGAAGCAGCTAGCAGAATTCTCCGAAAACTTACGGGACTGGAGTCTATATATATGAAGCAATCATTTGCTTATGGTGAAACCGAAAGGGATCCCGGGGACAGGGTAATTTCAGTAGCATATTTTGCACTCATTACTATTAAGGATATCAAAAAGGAACTTGCTGAACAGAATGGAGTCAGCTGGCTTTCTTTATCCAAATTGCCTGATCTGATATTTGATCACCCGTTAATGGTCAAACGTGCGCTTACCGATCTTCAGAACCGGATCAAAATCCAACCTGTTGGATTTGAGTTGTTGCCTGAAAAGTTTACACTTGTTCAGCTTCAGGATCTTTATGAAGCTATTTACCAGAGAAAAGTAGATAAAAGGAATTTCAGGAAGAAAATATTATCGATGGAAATAACTGAAAAACTTGATGAAAAAGAGAGGGAGACATCAAAAAAGGGAGCTTATTATTATAAGTTTAATAAGGACAGTTATGAGAGATTGAAGCAGAACGGATTCTATTTTAATCTGGAAGTAAACTAACTAATTATACCTCATCCCCCAGCCCCCTTCTCCTGAAAGAGAAGGGGTATGAGAAAGATAATCAGAAAGAGAGGCCCCTCTCCTTAAGGAGAGGGGTTGGGGTGAGGCAGACGAAAAAGGGAAGAATTGAGAATAGATTAGGACAATTGAGTTATAGTAGTTAAAAAGAGATGCTGGAAAAACTTAAAAACACTGTATGCAAAGCCAATCTTGACCTGGTCAGAAACGGATTGGTGGTACATACCTGGGGAAATGTGAGCGGAAGAGACAAAGAAACAGGATTAATAGTTATTAAGCCTTCAGGGGTGAGCTATGATTCCATGAAACCGGATGATATGGTTGTAATTGATCCGGAAGGTAAGACTATTGAAGGAAATTATAAACCTTCAAGTGATGCCCCCACTCATCTGTTACTCTATAAAGCATATGAGTCACTGGGAGGAGTAGTACATACTCATTCTTCCTATGCAACATCGTGGGCTCAGGCAGGAAGAGCTATTCCTCCCTTCGGGACAACTCATGCCGACCACTTTTACGGAGAGGTGCCATGCACAAGACTTCTTACACAGAAGGAAGTCGAGAATAATTACGAAATTAATACCGGTAAGATTATTATTGAGAAGCTGGGATCACTTGATCCATTAACAATACCCTCAGTTTTGGTTAACGGCCATGGCCCGTTCTGCTGGGGAAGCGACGCAGAAAATGCAGTGTATAATGCAGTGGCTCTTGAAGAAATAGCCAAGATGGCGTTTTTTACCATCCTTCTTGGTAAGACAGAACCAATAGATCAGTTTCTTCTTGATAAACATTTTAATAGAAAACATGGAAGTAATGCTTATTACGGTCAGGATAAATCAAAATGAAATTAGAAAGTAAAGACATGGCAAAGAAATATGTAATAGGGATTGATTATGGTACTGATTCAGTTCGTTCAGTTGTTGTTGATACGACCAATGGTGCAATAATCGGAACCGCGGTATTTGAATACCCAAGATGGAAAAAAGGTCTCTTTTGTGATCCTTCAATAAATCAGTTTCGTCAACATCCTCTGGATTATACTGAGGGTCTTGAACAATCTGTGAAAGACGCTATTGCCGGATTAACTCCGGAAGTTGTCAAAAATATAGTCGGCATTACTGTTGATACAACCGGTTCAACTCCGGTAGCAGTCGATAAGGAGGGAGTTCCTCTTTCATTGAAACCAGGTTTTGAAAAAGACCCCGATGCTATGTTTGTATTATGGAAAGATCATACGGCAGTTAAGGAAGCTGCAGAGATCAATAAATTAGCCAAAACATGGGGAGGGGTCGACTTTACAAAATTCGAGGGAGGTATTTATTCATCTGAATGGTTCTGGGCAAAAATACTTCACGTTCTTCGTCATAGTGCTGAAGTCAGAAAAAATGCCTGGTCATGGGTCGAACACTGCGATTGGATACCAGCTATCCTGACCGGGAAAACAAATCCTCTTCAATTGAAAAGAAGCCGTTGTGCAGCAGGACACAAAGCGATGTGGCATGATGACTTCAATGGTTTGCCAGACGAAAAGTTTCTTACAAAACTTGATCCAGTGCTTTCGGGTCTGAGGGAAAGACTTTTCAACAAAACGTACACATGCGATATTGAAGTTGGAAATCTGTCGGATGAATGGGCAAAAAGACTTGGTCTCTCAACTGAAGTGAAGGTCGGTGTTGGTACTTTCGATGCTCACACGGGAGCTGCCGGCGGAGAGATCAAACCATATTATCTTGTTAAAGTTATGGGTACTTCAACATGCGATATGATTGTGGCACCTATGGCCGAAGTGGGAGATAAACTGGTTGCCGGTATTTGCGGACAGGTTGACGGATCAATTGTCCCCGGAATGCTTGGCCTTGAAGCAGGTCAATCAGCCTTCGGGGATATATATGCGTGGTTTGGTAAGTTATTGATGTGGCCGGTGACTAATATAATATCAGAAATGAGCTGGCTTGATGAAAAAACAAAGAAGAAGATTGAGGAAGAAACGGCTGATAAGATAATTGCAGAATTAAGCAAACAGGCTGAATCACTTCCGGTTGAAGAAACATCTATCATTGCACTTGACTGGATGAATGGCAGACGTACACCGGATACTAACCAGGAGCTTAAAGGCGCAATTACAGGGTTATCACTGGGATCCGATGCGCCAAGGATATTCAAGGCACTCGTCGAAGCTACAGCTTTCGGTTCAAAAATGATTAACGAACGTTTTATATCTGAAGGTATCCGTATCGATGGAGTAATAGCCATCGGGGGTGTTGCCAAAAAGAATCCGTTTGTAATGCAGATAGTTGCAGATGTTCTTAATATGCCGATAAAAGTAGCTGCATCAGATCAGACATGTGCACTCGGTTCAGCAATGGCAGCCTCGGTAGTGGCCGGTGTTCATAATGATATTCCTGCTGCCCAGAAAGCTATGGGTGGAGGATTTGAAAAAGAGTATCATCCTGACCCTGTAAGAGCTAAAAAATACGAAGCTCAGTTCAGAAAATATAAGGAACTTGGTTCATTTATTGAGAAAAATCAGACTTATTAAGACCCTTTGAGAACCTTTGTGAAACCCTTCGTGTACCTTTGTGCCTGCCTGCCGGTAAGCAGGGTTAAAATTTTTACCGCAAAGTATCACAAAGGAAACTCAAAGTAACACAAAGGAAAATAATGGATTAATATTAATTATTTACTATGAAAAGCTCTCTCTTTTTATTAACAGTTGTATTCTTTATGGCCATAGGTCAAACCAATGCCCAAAAAGAAGACCTTGTAACCGTTAATCAGTTGGTTTTAGTAACAAATCACACTGGACCTGTTATAAGCAAAGATATTTACGGACATTTTTCAGAACACCTTGGAAACTGCATCTATGGTGGTCTTTGGGTTGGGCCCGAATCCAAAATACCAAATACATATGGAATCAGGAATGATGTTTTGTTTGCCCTGCGTGAGATTAAAATACCTAACCTCCGCTGGCCGGGTGGTTGCTTTGCAGATACATACCATTGGAAAGACGGGATTGGTCCGAAAGAGAAAAGAGCTTCTATCGTAAATACCAACTGGGGTGGTGTTACTGAAGACAATTCATTTGGCACACATGAGTTTATGAAGCTGACTGAATTGCTTGGATGCGATGCATATATAAACGGAAATGTAGGATCAGGTTCGGTTAAAGAGATGGCTGAATGGATTGAATATCTTACATCAAATTCTGTAAGTCCGATGACCAATCTGCGAAAAGAAAATGGCCGGGATGAACCTTGGAAAGTAAAGTACTTTGCAATTGGTAATGAAAACTGGGGTTGCGGTGGAAACATGACAGATGAGTTCTATGCTAACACCATGAAACAATACTCAACCTTCCTTGGTAATTATGCCGGGAATCAACTTTACAGAGTTGCCTGTGGACCTTACGATTACAACTTCGCGTGGACAGAAACATTAATGAAAGATGCCGGAACCCGCGACAGGTTCCAAGGATTATCGATACATTATTATTCAGTTGTCGATGGATGGGATATCAAAGGATCTGCCACAAAGTTTGATGAGAGAGAATGGTTTGAAACAATGCGGTTGAATCTCCAGATGGACTTTATTATTAAAGGACATTCAGCTATTATGGACCGCTATGATCCCCAAAAAACGAAAGGACTCGTTGTTGATGAATGGGGTAACTGGTTCAATGTCGAACCCGGCACAAATCCCGGATTTCTTTATCAGCAGAATACGATGCGCGATGCAATAACTGCTGCAATTCATCTGAATATATTTAACCAGCATGCCGACAGGGTTAAAGTGGCGAACCTGGCACAGATGGTAAATGTACTCCAATCGGTCATACTCACTAAGGATGATAAAATGATTCTCACACCAACTTATCATGTATTCAGAATGTTCAGGGTCCATCAGGAGGCTAAACTTCTTAATCTTGATCTCAGATGTGAAGATTATACTAATGGCAACAAAAAAATACCTGCTATTTCAGCTTCAGCATCTGTTGATAAAGATGGCAAAGTGCACATTTCCCTGGCAAATCTTAATCCCAATAAACCGATAACAATAACCTGTCCATTAATTGGCGACTCATTTAAAAAGGTAACCGGAGAGGTTCTTACTGCAAGGGAAATGAACTCATTTAATAGTTTTGAAAATCCCGAAACTGTAAAACCTGCTGCCTTTAACGGATTTACGCTGAAAGATGGAGTTTTAACCATAAACATGCCATCAAAATCAGTTGTGGTTTTAGAACTTACAAAATAGATTTATTTTTAACCATGAAGGATCACAAAGTAAAGCACTAAGCCCGCCCGGCTGACGCCGGTCGGACGGGTAACACAAAGGGAAAATGTTACAAAATATGGTTGATCCAATAGTAAATCAAATATTTATTTATGAATAGTTCAGTTAAGGCTCTTTTTACAGTTATAGGTTTAATTATTTTGTTTTCAGGATGTGCAAAAAAGTCCTCAAGCAGAGCAGATTATCCAATACAACCGGTTCCCTTTACATCGGTTAAACTTACCGATAATTTCTGGGCTCCTAGGATTAAGAAGAACGCTTCGGTAACTATTCCAATAGCATTTGGTTATTGTGAATCGACCGGGAGAGTGAAAAACTTTGAGATTGCCGCCGGCCTCGATACTGGCAAATTTCAGACAATCTACCCCTTCGACGATTCGGATGTTTACAAGATAATTGAAGGAGCCAGCTATTCCCTTCAGACATTCCCCGATCCAAAACTTGATGCATATCTCGATACTATTATCAGCAAGATCGGACTGGCCCAGGAACCTGACGGCTATCTTTATACTAACCGGACTATCGCAGAGAAACATGGCGGTAAAGGACTCCATGAGTGGGCTGGTAAAAACCGGTGGGAAATGGATTCGGTACTGAGTCATGAGCTTTACAATCTGGGACATCTTTATGAGGCTGCCGTTGCACATTACCAGGCTACCGGGAAAAGAACTTTGCTCGACATAGCATTAAAATCTGCTGACCTTGTTAATAAGGATTTCGGCAACGATAAAATTAAAGTATACCCTGGCCACCAGGTTATTGAAATGGGGCTTGTAAAACTTTACAGAGTTACCGGTGAAAAAAAATATCTCGATCTGGCAAGGTTTTTCCTTGATATTCGTGGTCCTAAAGGACAGCAGTATAACCAGGCTAATCTGAAACCTGTTGATCAAACAGAAGCTGTAGGGCATTCTGTAAGAGCTACCTATATGTATTCGGGCATGGCCGATATTGCTGCAATTGAGAATGATGCGCCATATCTTAATGCAATAACAAAAATATGGGCAAACCTGGTTTATGAGAAAATGTATCTGACCGGTGGAATTGGAGCTTCAGGCGGAAATGAAGGTTTTGCCGATCCTTTTGTATTGCCAAATATGTCAGCTTATTGCGAAACTTGTGCTTCAATAGGGGATATCTTTTTCAATCACAGACTCTTCCTCTTACATGGCCAGTCGAAATATATTGACATACTTGAAAAAACGCTTTATAATTCGATGTTATCAGGTGTATCATTATCAGCCGACAGATTCTTCTATCCTAATCCACTGGAATCAAACGGACAGCATTTACGGCAGGCCTGGTTTGGCTGTGCCTGCTGTCCTTCGAATGTTGCGAGGTTTGTTCCAGCTATCCCTGGTTATGTATACGCCGTTACTGATAAAGAGCTTTATGTCAATCTTTTCATCTCCAATGACGCAAACATTACTCTGGGTAATAGAAAGTTAAGAATAACACAAAAAGCAAATTTCCCATGGGATGGCAAAGTTGAAATATTGGTCAATCCTGAAACCAGTAGTAAGTTTACTTTAATGATACGTATTCCGGGATGGGCTCAAAATGAAGCCCTTCCCGGAGGGCTCTATAAATTTGCCGATCAGGATACTGAACCTGTAATAGTGAAGGTTAATGGGGAAGTATCTGAACTTAAACTTAAGGATGGATATGCTGCGATCTCCAGGAGGTGGAGATCAGGTGATAGGGTTGAAGTTGAATTTCCGATGCCTGTCCGCAAGGTTATTGCTGATGAAAGAGTAAAAGAAGACAAAAATAAAATCGCATTTCAGAGAGGTCCGGTTATTTATTGTGCTGAATGGCCCGATAACAATACTGGGAAAGTACTAAATCTCGTAGTAAAAAATGATGCAGCCTTTACAACAGAATTTATTCCTTCACTTCTTGGAGGTACACAGGTGATTAAAACCTCTGGATTTCAGACAAGAAGGGGTCGTGATGGCAAAGTTGAGTTGCTCAGGGAGGAGCCGGTTATCCTCATCCCTTACGCATTATGGAATAACCGTGGAGCCGGTCAGATGATAGTCTGGCTTCCTGATTCCATTCTGAACACCCGACCGTTGCCAACTCCGGCTAATGTTTCAGGAGCAAAGTAGGAGCAGGTAAATTGACCTGGCCAAATGTTCAGAAGATTTTTATTGAATGACCAGACAAAAAGGTTTATATATAGTATCTGAAATTATGACATCTCAATCTTTCAATTCATGTAATTTTAAAAATATACTGAGTAGAATCATTCAGGTGTGCATCGGTATAATTTTCTTTTTCATATCATATTCTTCATCAGCACAGGAAAAACAGATCGTCTTTTCACATCTGGACGTCAATGACGGTTTATCTGAAAACTGGATTAATTGTATAAT
>Ga0209744_1000273_pt1 | contig 16980 bp, 14 predicted proteins | sample BarGraNGADG00311_2_FD_184494 | JGI IMG/M metagenome (GOLD analysis project Ga0209744, IMG submission 184494) | Arctic peat soil microbial communities from Barrow, Alaska - Barrow Graham LP Ref core NGADG0004-311 (SPAdes) (version 2) | ecosystem: Environmental > Terrestrial > Soil > Wetlands >... | reverse complement strand
CTCTTGGGGGAGGGATTTAGGGAGAGGCAAATAGTTAGAGGTTCACAGAGGAACACAGAGAAACACAGAGAAAAACTTACCTCAGCTATCTGTCTAAAAATTTGAACCTCTTTGTGTGAAAAATATACATATGGCCTGTTTTCTAATGAACCTTTCATTCGTATAGAGCTGAATATATGTGTTTTACTATTATTGGCACATCCTTTGAGATTTTTCTCCGGGCGAGTTTACTAAATTTCAGACGCATGATAAAAATACTATTCCGTAACGGCTTCAGATCACTGATTAAGCAAATGCCATATTCATTTGTAAACATTCTGGGCCTGACTATCGGTGTAGCGTCTGTTTTGGTGTTGATTATCTGGGTTTCTGTAGAAACAAGTTATGATAAATTTCATAAAGACCAGGAAAGATTGTACAGAGTTTCTATGATTTTTAAAACTCCAAACAAGGACATGAATATCGGATCAATAAATGCCCCGGCAGGTCCTGAATTTAAAAGAGAGTTCCCCGTCATAGAAGAGATGGTACGGATCGATCCTGAAAAGGAATCTGCCGGTTACAACAACAAATTTAGCCAACTTGATGCTTTATATACCGATAAAACATTTTTGATATATTCTCTTTTGATATATTAAAGGGTGACAAAAAAACGTGTCTTGAATCACCTCAAAGTATAATACTTACAGAGAAAGCTGTAAAAAAAATCTTTGGCGCTGAAGATCCTTTGGGAAAAGGAATTCAGATTTCAGGATATACTTTCATTGTATCTGCTGTGGCAAAAGATCCTCCTGTTAATACAAATTTGCAATTTGAATGCCTGCTCCCGTTTTCTATAAAAGAAAATCGATCACATGTGGGGTGGGACGGTGGCCTGACTTGCTATACATACCTAAAACTTATTAAAGGGTCAGATCCTTCAAAGCTTGAAAAACAGATCTTGGAATATATGGAGGGTGTGATTAATAAGAAGTACCGGGAGTTTGGTTATCAAATGATACCATATCTTCAGAAAATCAGTGATATTCATCTTGATTCGAAGACCGATAGTGATATGGGTGAAAAGGGGAGCAGAACACAGGTATTTATGTTTTCAGGTATCGGACTTTTAATATTATTGATTGCATGTTTTAACTTTGTAAATATCAGTACGGCCCTGATCAGCATTAGGAAAATAAATGGCGCGACTATATCTGATGTTTTCCGGAAATTTAATTTTGAATTATTAAAATGGATTTTAGTATCATTTGTTATTGCCACACCACTTGGCTATTTCGCTATGAACAAATGGCTCAATAATTTTGTCTATAAAACGACGATTAGTTTATGGCTAGTGATAATATCAGGACTTTTTGCACTTGCCATTAGTCTGATCACTGTCAGTTGGGCCTCAAATAAAGCTGCGAGAACTAATCCTGCAGAGACCTTGCGTAAAGATTAAAAAAATGTGGAAATAATATTCTTGTTTCTGAAAGAAATCAGAATATCATGGAAATTGTTGTTCCGGTACCAGGATTAGAATCACACGTTATGTTACCATTATGAATACGTATAATTTGTCGTGAAAGACTCAAACCGATACCGGAGCCTGATTCTTTTGTAGTGAAAAATGGCACAAAGATTTTCTCAAGTATCTCTGCATCCATCCCGGGACCATTGTCTTTTACAGTGATTACAATTCTCCCTTCATTGTTCTTAAATGCATTTACAGCAATCTCATTATCGTTTGTGCATTTGCCAAATGCCTCAACAGCGTTTTTAACCACATTAATAAGGACCTGGGCCAGCAGTTTGTCATCTGCCATTAAAGTGAGATCCGACGGCACTACACTTGTGGTTATTACCGGTCTGATCACATAATTTTCTCCTTCCGACTCAAGAAAACTGTTAACCAGAATCGTTATCCTCTCGAAAAACTCTTCTAAATTAACACTGGTAAACTCGGGTTTAGGAAGCTGCGTCAGGCTTCTGTATGATTCCACAAAATTTATTAATCCTTTTCCATGATCCTCTATTATATTAAGTCCCCTTATAGTGTCCGAGATAATCTTGCGTGTAATAAATTCCGGGTTTCTTTCTTCATCCCCTGACTTATAGAAACCTGATAGTGTAGAGCTTAAAGAAGTAATAGGCGCTACTGAATTCATGATCTCATGGTTCAGTATCCTGATCAGTTTTTGCCATGAATCCATTTCATGCATATCGAGTTCGCTTTTTATATCCTGCAATGTCACAATTTTTACTTCCCTGCCCTGCATTATAATAGATTGTGAATGCACTGCAAGACTCATAAGCTTGTGGTCAACTTTTATATTTATCCGCTTTTGCTCACCTGTTTCAATCTTTTCGAGCAGCTCCACCAGCTTCGTATCGATATTCATAAGCTTATTGATATGAGAAATGTGATCCAAACCGAACATCCGTTTTATTTCAGGATTTGTAAATTCCACCACGCCATTATTAAAAAAAGATATTATTCCAGTCCGGATGTTTTCCATAATACTCTTATAAAACTTCTCCTGAAGTTCAATATTAATCTTTGCATTCTTTAGCTTATCATTCAACTCATTGAGGCTTTTGTTAAGTAATTTTTCATTTGCAAATCCAACTCCTTCAGGAAAAAACAGTGAAGTTTCGTCGTTTCTGACTGCGCTGAAAAAAAATGCGAGTTTTTTATTTGTCCTGTTAAGCCAGGCTCCGAATGCAACTGTAAGGAGAATCAGGATAAAGAGGGAAATAATTGAATAGGTAAGATCTTTCCCGAGACTGAAAGCAAATGCTGAAGTCAATAGTACCACTCCTGCCAGGTATCCAACAATTACCAGATAAAACCTTTTATAGATCATATTTCTTCAGCTTATTATAGAGAGTCTGTCTGGTAATTCCCAGTTTTGAGGCTACAATACTTAAATTATTATCATATTTTTTGATTGATTCCCCAATCAGCTTTTTCTCCATCTCTTCAAGTGTGGTATTGTTAGAATCCATCAGGCCTTTTGTTGAAGTATTAAAAGAAAAATCGGAAGGATTAAGTACGGAGGAGTCGGACAATATTACCGCTTTTTCAATAGAATGCTGAAGTTCGCGAACATTTCCCGGCCAATGATAATTAGAAAGCTTTTCAAGTGCCTGAGTACTGATTTTTTTGTTGAATTTGCTATATTTTTCACAATATATTCTCAGGAAATGAAGTGCCAGTACAGGAATATCATCAACTCTGTCCCTCAGCGGGGGTACTTCAATCTGAATAGTATTTATTCTGTAAAGAAGGTCTTCTCTGAACAATCCTTCGCTGACCCTCACAGGAAGCCTGCAATTTGTGGCGCAGATCAATCGTATATCAACAGGTATCTGTCTGTTTGATCCTACCCGTATAATGTATCTGTTCTGAAGAGCGCTGAGTAGCTTGGACTGTGATTGTGCAGATAGATTTCCTATCTCATCGAGGAAAAGCGTGCCTTTCTGAGCTATTTCGAATTTTCCCGTACGGTCATCTTTTGCATCGGTAAAGGCGCCTTTCACATGTCCGAACATTTCACTTTCAAATAGGGTTTCGGTTATTGAACCCATATCCACACCGACCAATAGTTCATTGCTCCTCTTTGAGAGGTTATGAATTTCCCTGGCAACCAGTTCTTTACCTGTACCATTTTCTCCCGTTATCAGAACATTTGCATCAGTTCCGGCTACTTTCCTGACAATATTCATAACGTTGATCATAGTTGGAGAAGCCCCGAGAACAATCTTTTCTTCGCCTCTCTTTATCTCCTTTTTTAGAAACTGATTATCATTTTTGAGTATCAGCGCCTCCAGCCTCGAAGTTCTTAGTTTCCATGCAGCATGTATCGTGGCCAGTAGCTTTTCGTTGTCCCACGGTTTAAGAACAAAATCAACTGCTCCCTCTCTGATAGCCTTAACTGCCAGTTCAACATCTCCATAAGCCGTGATCATGACAACACTAATATTATTGTCGTGCTTCAATATCTCTTTCATCCAGAAAAGTCCTTCATTTCCCGAATTAATACCTGCCTGAAAATTCATATCGAGAAGCACAATATCTATTTCCGTCTGATCTAATATTTCATGTATCCTTTTAGGACTCGTAATTGTAATTATCTTTTTTACCTCATACTGAAGCATCATTTCAAGAGCGCTGTTAACGCTCTTGTTGTCATCGACGATAAGAAGTGTTCCTTTTATCATTTTTTATTTTTTCACCAAATTACTGAATTTTAATATTATGCATAAAATATATGTCAATTAATTAGACACTTTAATAAACATTATTCTTATTTTATTCAGGAAAATATAATTTGATCACTTCCATCCATGCAACATTTATCAGAGTTGTTCGTCTTTATAACAAATAAGAGAAAAACAAAAGAGAATATTAATCGCTTAAAGGAAGCAAAAACAGAAAAAGCCATGACAGTAAAACTATACGCTAACGAGGTTGTTCTGAAGGCCGGTGACACAAACCAGGTAATTGACAACAATACTATAGAAGGGAAACTGATAGTTACAAACCAGCGGTTGTATTTTAAAACTCTGAATGAAGAGACAGACAGATTTAACCTTGAAATTCTGTTCGAGAATATCCTTGAAGTTATTTTTTACAGTAAGGGAATCTTCTCTGTTAAGGGATTAAATGTTGTTACCCGTGATGGCAGAACCCATGCTTTCCCACTTAAGCAGCGCGATGAAATAGGACAGCTTATTAATAAAATGTACTAGAGCACTTTCAATCACTATATATTTCCGCATATCAATATCAGGATCCCGCTTTGGCGGGATCCTTTTTTATTCGTATCTCAATGAATCAACAGGGTTCCTGAGAGCTGCCTTTAATATTTTAAAAACTATTGTAAGTATCGTTGCTACGAACATTATTGCCGCTGCCAGAATAAGTATTCCTGCTTTTATCTGAACAAAATAATCCCAGATACTGTCCATCAACATATTTGACATGTAATATCCACCTGCACATCCAAGCAGTGAAGCAATAACCAGAATAACCAGAAACTTTTTACTTACCAGGTACATAATCAATGGAACAGGAGCTCCCTGTATCTTTCTTATACCCATCTCTTTTGTTCTTCTTATAATATCAAGAGAAACAAGGTTATACATACCTATAAGTGACAACAAAGTAGCTACTATTGCCAGAAAGAGGTTTACTTTAAGAATGCTGTTGTTTATTGCCTTTTCATCCTGCATGGTATCTTCCTGGTACATCCCTCCGAAAATGAAATTAGTTGCCTGACTTTTCCATTTTGAACTGAGATAATCCAGAACAGAAGGTAAATCTTTTGGTTCAGCTCTCACTGCTAAAACACCATATTGATCATTAGAGGCCAATCTGAGCAATGTAGGATTAATCTTCTGCCATAGTCCGTTGACATAAAAATCTTTTACTACCCCTATTACAGTCAGCCTTGTGGTGTCATAAAGCGTAACAGTCATTCCAACCGGCTCTTTCCATCCAAAATCCTTAACCATTTTCTGATTAATAACAATTGACTTGTTTGTGCGGTCCGCTTCTTCCCGTGATTTATCAAAGAGACGACCTTCAACGAGCCGTAAACCCATAGTTGAACCATATTCCGGACCTATATCCATCATTTCTACCTCTAATTGTTTTATGGCATCCTTGATTGGTCTGGAGTAGCTTCCCCATCCAATATGGTTCCGGGTACCTCCCACTGAGATTATCTTCGGATTGGTGAGAATTTCATTCCTGAATGATGTACTTAAATCCTGGACGACAGGGACTACAATCAGTTTATCTCTGTCATAGCCAAGGTCAAGGGTTCTCTGATAGACTGCATTCTTAAAAAAAACCAGACCCATTACCAGTGCCATTACAGATATTGAAAACTGCAGTGCCAGAAGTACTGATGAGAGTTTGCCTGCCCCTCTGAAAGGTGAAGCACCCTTCAGAATATTGACCGGGCTGAATGAACTCACATACATTGCCGGATAAACACCTGCCATAAATCCTGTAAACAACAGAAGCAGAATCAGAAATACCCAGAAGAAAAGATACCTGGTGAAGGTAAGTTCAATTTTCATATAATTCCACAGGCTGCTGTAAGCTGGAACAAGGAACTCTGCCAGAATAAGAGCAACTAACAATGCCATGAAACAAATAATCAGCGTTTCGATCATAAACTGGGTCACCAGTTGTCTCCTTTGTCCTCCAAATGTTTTTCTTAAACCTATCTCTGTCAGTCTTTTACTGAAAGTAGCTATTGAAGTATTTGCAAAATTAAAACATGCGATTAACAGGATAAAAAGAGCCATAACCGGCGGAGAATAAAGCGCTGCAGGATGTAACGAAGGAAAAAGTCCTGATGACCATGTTGTCCTCGAATTTGACCCAACCTCCTTTAAAGGAACGAGTGAAAACCTGGTCATCCGGAAATCCTCTCTTGCCTTGTTCTGCACAGGTAAGTAGTTTTTCAAAGACTGTGTAATTGAAGAAAGCCCCGATTTGTCAGGTACCTGGATAAAAAGACATGTTGTTGTTTTTTTCCAGTCAGAATCACTCCATTCCCACATCAGTTTAAAATTATCATAGTGCGAAAGAATGTCAATCCTGAAACTTGAGTTTAGAGGAAGATCTGCAAAGACTGCTCCGACCGTATAAGTAAATTCTTTGTTCTTATCGTTAAAAATTGAAATAGTTTTTCCTATCGGGTAATCTTTCCCGAAAAGTTTTGTTGCCATGGTACTACTTACCAGAACATTTGCCTGATTTTCAATTGATTTTTTGTCTCCGACAATAATAGGGAATGTGAATATGTCAAGAAATTCAGGATCAACATAAGAGATTCGGGTAGAGAAAATATTGTCTCCTGTTTTAACAGGAGATTCTGTTCGCATTAATCTCGCTCCTTTCTCGATCCCCGGGATATCTTTTTTTATTACAAGACCAAGAGTTGCAGGTACACTACCATATTCCTGCTCCCTTCCCTCCATGTCCCTGAAACTGTTAACACGATATATCTTATCGAAATTTACATTGTTCCTGTCAAATTCATAATTGAACATGTGGTTAAAAAATGCAACAATACAAACTGACAGGGAGATACCCAGACCAAGAATATTTATTAATGTAAAAACTCTGTTTTTCAATAAATTTCTGAAGGTGACCAGAAGATAATTTTTAAACATATTTTATCAATCAGTGGTAATAAAATTATTATTTATCAAGATTATTCAGTATCATTTAGTTAATCTCTGAATTTCTGTCATTGTAAATATATTTAATTAAATAATATTGCGGTGCTCTGCACCTTAACCTATAGCGATATACATTTATCTACAAATATTCCGGTGCTCCGCACCTCTGATTCCAACCCAAACAGTTTTTCTTCAAGTATTTGTGTGATATGCACCTTTCTGGTTTGATATTTTGCAGCAGAGCTGCAAAATATTTGTAGAAATAAAGCCAACAAACAACATATAAGGTGCAGAGCACCCTAATATTATTCATATTTCAGCGACTGTGCCGGATTAACTCTTGCTGCTCTGAGAATGCGATAACTAATTGTGAGAACGGCTATACCCATCGCAATTGCTAAACCTATGACCAGAGTAAAAAATCCAAGATTTATTTTGTAGTAGAAATTTTGCAGCCATTTCCCAGCCCAGTAATAGACAATTGGCCAGGCTATAAGAGCTGAAACAGAAACGAGGATTATGACCTCTCTCGAAATAACAATATAAATTCCGGCAACGGACGAACCCATTGCTTTTCTTACTCCTATCTCCTTGGTACGTTGTTCAACTGTAAATGATGTGAGGCCGAATAATCCCAGCGCAGCAATAAATATGGCAAGTATCGAAAAAATAACTGCCATCTGAGCATTCTGTTTCTCCTGTTTGTACATAAGTTCAAAATCTGCATCAAGAAAATAATACTGCAATGGATTATTCGATACAAACTCTTTCCATTTCTCTTCAATAGCGCTTATTGTTTTAGAATAATTCTGACCTGACAATCTTACTGTTATGTACCCCCATAACATATAATCATTCTGAAATTTAAGGATATATGGTCCGATTGGATTACGTAACGATTCAAAATTAAAGTTTTTCACAACTCCGATGACTGGTAAATAATTTACTTTGCCTGAATCGCGGGGTTCCATAAACCTTGTTTTATCAATGTCGGTGATCTTAAATTCCTTAAGCGCACTTTCATTTATCACACAAGCATCCTTATCAGAAGAGAATGACTCCTTAAAGGATCTCCCGGAGACAAGAGTCATGCCATATGTTTCCAGAAAATCATAATCTACCCAGCTGGTTGTCATGAGAAAAGTCTCATCTTTTCTTCCCTCAATCAAGTATCCGTTATTGTTATTTGTACGGCCAGGTATAGCTGTAGAGCTTGTGATATTAATTACACCCGGAATATTTTTTACAGTCTCCTTAAATGACTTCATTTTTTTCCCTAGTGCTTCAGCTCTGTTAATGACTATTAATTGTTCCTTTTTGAATCCTAAATCCTTGTTAAGCATATATTTTATCTGCCTGTACATGATCATCGTGCCCACAATAAGCAGAATTGAAACAGCAAACTGAAAAACTACCAGAACCCTTCTAAGTCTGCCGTTTTGCGTACTGTTTTTTACACCACCCTTAAGTACTTCATAAGGATTAAATGAAGAAAGAAAAAGAGCCGGATAACTCCCCGCAAGAAAACCAACAAAAAGTGAGAACAGAATTAGTGAAGGAATGGTAAACCAGGGGGAAAAAAGACTGAGTGTAAGATTGGCTCCCAGAAGATTGTTAAAGTAAGGAAGCGAAAGCTTGATAAATAATATGGAAACTATCAGAGCTATAAATGAAAGCATAAACGATTCCGAAAGAAACTGAGCAACGAGCATCCCTCTTGTTGAACCTGCAACTTTCTTTATACCTACCTCTTTTGCTCTTCTGGATGCCTGGGCAGTTGACAGGTTCATGAAATTGATTGCTGCAATTAATACAATAAGTATAGCAATACTACCGAATATTTTAAGGTATTTGGGATCAACCGAGGCCTTAAAATCCTGCTGTATTGAGGTATCAAGGTGTATATCGCTAAGATTCTGAAGGAAAAATCTGTATTTATTGCCTTTTGCTATAAAATCGTTAAGAGAAATACCCGTGTATTTCTGGATTTCGGGACCCACATATTTTTGAAGCAATTCGGGATATTTTGCATCGACCGTTTTATATGATGTATTTGGTTTCAAAAGGAAATAAGTACTAAAGCTGTTGTTCATCCAGTTAGGTTCTTTTGACCTGGGATTGGTCATAAACGAGGATAAAGCATTCGCTTCAAAATGTGAATTCTGGGGGATATCAGCCATAACTCCAGTTACTATATACAGCAAAGTGTCAGTTCCTATTTTGATTTGTTTATCAATAGGATTTTCACTGCCGAATATTTTTTTTGCAGTAGATTCTGACAATACTACTTTTCTGGGGGCATTGAGGAGATTCTTTGCATCGCCTTTCAATACTGGTATAGAAAAGAAATTAAAGAAAGAAGAGTCAGCTTCAATTATATGATCCTCAGTAAAAGTCTGTTTATTATACTCAATAACAGTAGGACCTCTTCCGTTCATTCTCAGAAAATCTTCGATCTCCGGAAATTCTTTTACCATTGTAGGTCCCATAATAGCAGGAGAAGAGGATGTGGTAACTTCCTGTCCTCCGATCTTACCGTTAAGAATTGTCCTGAAAATCCGGTCTTTCTTCACATTGAATTGATCAAAGCTTGCCTCGTTAATCACATATAGTGCGATCAGAAGGCTGCAGGCAATACCTATTGAAAGTCCAAGTATATTTATTATTATATAAGCACGTTGTCTTTTAAAAGATCTGATACTATGTATGATGAGATTTCTGAACATGATAAATCGTTATAAATGATTATTAAAAAGGTTAAAATTTATTAAAGGTATCCACACTTATTATATTATCCGGTTATCCAGATGCAAAGACGGAAAAAAGCTTCGGAAGTTGCAGCAAAGCGATTTTATTCCACTTTAAGTGCCTCTGCCGGATTAATGCCGGTCGCTTTATATGCCTGGTAACTAACTGTCAGCATTGCAATTATAATAGCTCCTGCTGCTATTCCGGCAAATACAAAGAAACTTATATCTATCCTGTAAGCAAACTGTTTCAGAAGGTTCCTTACAATGATCCAGCCAACAGGAATTGCAATAACAACTGAAATAAGAACTGGTAAAAGAAATTCCCTCGCCAGTGTATACATAACTGTAATTGAATCCGCCCCCATAACTTTTCTGATACCGATTTCATTTGTTCTTCGTTCGGTTGAAAAGGATGACAAACCGTACAATCCGAGGCAGGCAATAATTATAGCCAGAATAGTAAAATATTTCAACAGACCTGTAATACGGATCTGGGCTTTGAACAATTTGTCATAATCCTGATCTATGAAGGTATAATCAAGAGGATATTCCGGTACAACAGCTTTCCAGCTTTTTTCGAGTGCTTTAAGAGATTCCGGAATATTGCCGGGAGTTAACCTTACCAGTATACAGCGCAGATAGCCAATAGGCGCCAGAGCAAAAGCCATAGGTTCAATAGCCTGATCAGCACCTTTAAAGTGGAAGTTCTTCAAAACCCCTACAATAGTGCCGTTAAGGCCCATAAATCTGAAGTTTTTGCCAACGGGATCCCCAATTCCCATCAATTTGACAACCTCCTCATTTACCATAAAATTACCGACAGTATCATGTGCCATATCCCCCTGAAAATCTTTCGAGAAATCCCTGCCAGATACAAGCTTCATATTCAAAGTTTTCAGATAATCATAATCGATACCGTTAGTTCCTATCAGCACCTGCTTATCCGGATCCTTCCCATCCCATCTGGCACCACCGGAGTTGCTTCCCATCGATGTAGGATTCCACATTGAAGCAGTAACACCCTGAATCAATGTCTCTTTCTCAAGCTCCAGCTTAAGCGAGTAATACTTCGGCTTCATATTGTCCGGCATCGGAATGCAGATGAGATTCTCTTTATTGTAACCCAGTTCCTTATTCTGAAGAAATTTCAATTGTCGGTACATGAAAATTGCCGACACGGCTATTAATATGGATAGTGTGAATTGTATTACAACCAGAATGCGTCTGAGTGTGCCATTACCCTTTGCTGATACTGCCTCACCTTTTAATACTGCAACTGGTTTGAATGAAGACAGATAAAGGGCCGGATAAATCCCGGAGATTAATCCTGCTGTCAGCCCGACAACAATAAAATTTATTATGAATCTGACACGAAAGAGATTAGCCAGTATGAAGCTCTTACCCGAAACATTATTGAATAAGCTGAGCGATAATCCAACTAAAAAAACAGCAAGTATCATTGCTACGCCGACCAGTAGTAACGACTCCAGTAAAAACTGCACTATAATTGACAGCTGATCGGCACCGGCTACTTTTTTTATCCCAATTTCCTTAGCTCTTCCGGAAGCTTTTGCAGTTGAAAGATTTATAAAATTTATACATGCTATGAGCAGAATGAATATTGCAATTAAAGTAAAGATTGTAACCACAATAACAGGACCTTTTGTCTCTTTAAATCCAAACTGGCCAAATAAGTGAATATCCAGTAACGGAAAGAGACTGAATTTAGTTGTTATCTGAGGATTATTCTCCACAACTATATCAGTTAGCTTTTTATTAACTGACTTAATATCTGCTCCCTGCTTAAGTTTAATAAATGTAAATATTGAATTATTGCCCCATGATCTATCTGCTGCTCCTATCTCCTTAAGATATGAATAAGGGATAACAGCGCTAAAAGTAAACATTGAATTCGCCGGAATATTTTTGAATACACCGGTTACAGTAAACTGGGCTTTATTTTCTACGGTGAGTGTTTTCCCCACCGGGTTAGTATTGCCAAAGTATTTTGTAGCCAGCTTTTGTGTAAGTATTATAGAATGAGGAGAGTTTAGTGCCGTTGCAGGGTCTCCCATACTCAAAGGGAAGGTGAAAATTTTCAGAAGCTGCGAATCCACTGCTGCAATTGATGATTCAAAGAAAACCTTATCGTCATACTTGAATAAAACACGGGGAAGCCAAAGATTTATCCTTACCTGGTCTTCTATTTCCGGGATCTTTTCTTTCCATACAGGCCCGCCCGGAACTGGCGTTACTGTAACGTGATAGCGTGCACCGGAGTAAAACTGATCCTCTTCGACACGATAAATATTTTCGCCATTCAGGTTAAATCGTTCAAAACTGAATTCATCCTGAACCCATAATAGTATTAATAATGAAGCAGCCAGGCCAATGGCCAGACCAGTAACATTTATAAATGTGAAACCTTTATGCCGGGAAATATTCCGGACAGCAATACGAAAGAAGTTTTTAATCATAGTTAGAAAAGTTATGTTCAACTCAAAGACGATTTTTGCCTTAATATGTTGCACATAACTTATCAACCAATTTCAAACGTTGCTTTATTTACCGGTTTCAGCTCATAAATCTATTTGAATTTCAGAAGAACATTATTCTGATCCTTCCGGATTTGTCAGCCATCTGATTGCATAATACTCGCAAAGGCCTGCACCGGAATTACTTATACCATGAAGATCATCGTTGGTTAAGAAAATTATCGATCCAGGTCCAAGACGGTAAGGTTGTCCTTTGATTGTCTCTTCAACAAATCCCTTCCGGACAAGTATAATCTCTTCATCCGGATGGATATGCGCGGCATGACTCGGCAATCCCTCTTTCAGAGTAGTTACATGAATTTCGAGATCTTTCAGAGAAGATGTTTTTTGCTGCATTATATTACGTCGACCCCCATTTTCTGAAGGTTTGAATTCAATATTGTTCCAATCGAGGAACAAAGGAGAAACTTTTGTTGATATCGCTGTTTCTCTCTTTGCAGGAAAAGGTTTGAAACTGATCAGAAAGAATACTGCATTTCCGGGTTCAGTATTTGAAATTATCACTTCATCGCCGGAACCAGCAACAATAACACTTCCTTCTCCCAATACTTTCCTGTCGGCATTAATCTGAATTCCGACTTTACCCTCTTTTATGATTATCAGTTCATCAGCCATCATTCCAACCTTCAGATTCAACTTTTCTTTCCCCGGAGATAAAGTAACAGCGCTTATATCAAACATATCAAGACTTCGGGTGGAACCATGAAGGATATTCCTTGTTTCACCGGAAGGTGTCTTTTTAACCGGAAGTTTTTCCCAGTCATAAACTGAAGAAATAAGACCTTGCTTTGCACCAGTTGATAAAATTGCCAGGGTAATCAACCCGGAAAACCACCAAAACTTTCTCATATTTTATAATTTATTTAAATCTCAGGTCAATAATCCTTTATGTCGTCGTACCGTTGTACCGTTATGCCTTTGTACCATCGCTCCGTTATGCTATATCGCCTTATTTTACAGCTGCTACCCATGCCTTTGCCATCAGTTGGGCTCCCGCCAGTGTAGGATGCACGCCGTCTCCAGTCCAATAGGAACCCGGAGCCTGTTTTTGAGCCTCATCAAATATTTTCTGATATGGAATAAAAGTTGCGCCGAACTGAACTGCAATATCTCTGGCAGCCTTCTGATAACCATAGAATTCAGGATACCATCTATCGTCCACAGCTTTAACTCCGGGTACAGCAAATGGCTCGCATATAATTAGTTTTACATCAGGGAGAGCCATCTTTGTTCTTTCAAGAAGAGCAATATAATCATTCCTGTAGATTTCAACAGTACCATTGTATTGTCCGTTCAGCTTATGCCAGATATCATTTACCCCGATCAGGATACTTAATATATCAGGTTTAAGATTGAGGCAATCTGTATCCCAGCGCTCAGCAAGCTGGTAAACTTTATTTCCCGAGATTCCTTTATTAAACAGTTTCAGACTCAGTGATGCATTTTTTTCCAGGAGTTCAGCGCCAGCCAGCATGGGATAACCAGAACCAAGCGCTCTAGCATTATTATAAGAGTTATCCTCCTTGTTTCTGCCGGAATCAGTAATTGAATCACCCTGGAAGAGAATGATACTATTCTTTATTAAAGTTTTTTTCTTTGTTGCTGAAGGAGCCATAGCTGCGGAAACTATTTCCGGGATACTGACTGCCAATAATCCGCCTATAGCCGCTTTCCTTATGAAATTGCGCCTGCTGTTGTTTTGATTATCCATCTTTATTAAGTTTGAAATTCAATTAAAAATTACTATCTTTTGCTGCAATTCAGGGTAATTTATATGTCTGCAATTTTAAAGATTATAAATTTACTTTTTTTTGTGATATAATTTAAACCTGAACTCTACGTTTGTAAATTAAGTACTATTCTTTTATTACTAATCCATTGAAAGTCATGAATCAGTTACAAATCAGATGTTTATTGATCTTTGCTGTACTTGTAATCACAGTGATGAAAATAACAGGACAGACTGCCATGCCGGATATACTCACTAAAAATTCAATTAAAGAACAACTGAATTATCTTGATGAGCATACCAGGATATATGAAAACTACCGTGCTATCAGGGAGGATATGTTTCAGAAGATAAAAGTGAATGTGTCAGATTCACTTTCGGCAGCCAAAAGCAAGATTGCTGGGTTAAATAAATCAACATTAAATTTAAACCTTACTATCGATTCGCTGAGGAAAACTCTTGAAACAAATAAAATCCGGCTTGAGGAAACAACTACATCAAAAAACAGTATTAGCGTAATTGGCCTGGAAATAAACAAGCTAACCTATAATAAAATTATGTGGACACTGTTGGCCGGATTGATTGCTCTATTGGTAATAGGATTTCTGGCTTTCAAGCGAAACCTGTCAGTCATTTTCAGTACTAAAAAGGAGTTTCACGAGCTTAAAAATGAGTTTGAAACTTATAAGAAAACCTCCCGGGAAGCCCGTGAAAAACTGACTATGGACCACTTCAACGAGATTAAAAGGTTGAAAGGAGGTTGAAGATTTTAATTAAAAGGCAGGTTGATGTTCAACATACAAATTGGCTATATTTGCAGATATACTAATTCAAATTGAAACTTAGAATTTTTCCAGATTTCTTTCTGACGAAATTGTCTGTTTTTTTTATTCTCGGATTATCATATTTTTCAACGCTTTATTCCTCAAATCAGGGAATAGATCCCACTAACCTTCTTTTTCGATACCTCACCCTTGAAGACGGTTTGCCTAATAACAAGGTAAATGCGGTTACAATGGATAAGGATGGGTTTATGTGGTTCGGCACAAACGATGGTGTCTGCCGGTATGATGGCCTCAGCTTCAAAGATTATGCATTGGATCACTTTTTAGGTAACCTGGCAAGAACCTCTCAGATCAGCGTTATTAAGAATGATTCCAGAGGGAACTTACTGATAGGTACATATTCACTATTCCGGTATAATAGTATAACTGACAGGATTGAACCTTGTGATTCTTCAGGAAACCCTGAACAAACGGGCAGGGTATTTGCCATCGAAGAGGGAAAAAACGGAAAGATATGGATCGGCGCTGAAAATGGCTTATTCTCATACAACCCATTAACCGATTCTCTGAAATCATATTCCTTACAGGATGGGAAAAAATATACTGTTATTTCACTTCTCTTTGATAATGAAAAACTTTGGTTAGGAACCAGGAATATCAACCAGCCTGATAGATCAGATAAACTGTCTTTATAAAGATAAAAAGAACACAATCTGGGCAGGCACCCAGGATGACGGCATTTTTAAATTCTCCCTTGCCGATTCCAGCCTGATACATATTTATCCTGATCCTCAGAATACTTTAAGTTACAGGATCCGAAAAATAATTAATGATAAATATGGAAATATCTGGGTAGGCAGTCGTCTTGGGATTTTTCTTCAGAAAGCCGGAACTGACTCCCTGATCCTTCTGAAACAGATTGATCCGCTTCCTTCCAGATCAAGGAGTAATTCTATTTACGATATTTTTATTGATCGTAACGAAATTATGTGGCTGGGAACTTTTTCGTTTGGTGTAAGTTATACCGACTTCAAAAGAAAACCGTTTCACGTTTACAATCTTTCAGACGAAGAAACACTGTTTTTTGCCAGGATGATTAATTGTTTCGTTGATTGCGATGATAACAATATCTGGATCGGTACAGAAGAGAGCGGCCTTTTCCTTTTCAACAAGAACACTTTAAAATTCAGGCAATTCAAACCTGAACCGGAAATCAGAAATTCGCTTTCAGGGGTGAATGTAAAAGCCCTTGCACGTGAGTCAAATGGAAATCTTTGGATTGGGTATTATAGCTCAGGAATAGATTATTTAGAGGTAAATACCGGGCAAATAGTACATTACAATAGTGAAAAAAATTCAAAATCTGGTTCAAAAACACATAACTGTCGAAACAGAGCTCAAAACTGCCAAAAGCGGATATGCAGACAAAAACATGGTTGAGATGGTTATACGTAACCTTGTTTCAAATGCTATTAAGTTTACCTCTGAAAATGGTAAAATCCATATTTCACTGACAGATAATATGAACAATCTTCAGATAGAGATCCATGATAATGGTATTGGAATAAGCAATGACGATCAGGAGAAATTATTCAGAATAGATTCGAATTACAGCACGAAAGGGACAAATGGTGAATCAGGAACTTGTTTAGGTTTAATAATCTGTAAGGAATTTATTGAAAGAAACAATGGAACAATTTGGATTAAAAGCCATCCGGGTGAAGGAAGTTCATTCTTCTTCACCATTCCATGTGCAAATTAGCTTAACAAAAGCCCCGGCTTTGAAGCGAGGCTATTGTTAAGGTTCGGACACTATTAATGTTATTTTTTAAACTCAATCTTAAAACCTATTACCTGCCATGCCGGCATAGTTTCCGGTTTCTTGATTACGAGCGCTACAGCAGTCTGTTTCCAGCTGATTTTTTCCTTACTTCCGACCATTGTTATTGAAGCAACCGGTTTATCGCCTGACTTCC
>Ga0209744_1000268_pt1 | contig 17090 bp, 16 predicted proteins | sample BarGraNGADG00311_2_FD_184494 | JGI IMG/M metagenome (GOLD analysis project Ga0209744, IMG submission 184494) | Arctic peat soil microbial communities from Barrow, Alaska - Barrow Graham LP Ref core NGADG0004-311 (SPAdes) (version 2) | ecosystem: Environmental > Terrestrial > Soil > Wetlands >... | reverse complement strand
CGCCGATGCCAGGAACCGGTCTGTGTTCGCCAGGTCGACCTGACGAGAGATAAGATAGTTTGGCAGGAGGACAATCGCATCGTCGGGAACGCGTTCCGCCAGCCACTCGTGACCCCCGGGTATCTGAAGGATCCACGCCTCGTGCTGGTCCGCGATCGTGATGATACGAGCGTCGCAGTAGCCGTATGCTTCGATAAGCCGACCCGCCAGCAGGACGCCCTCACGGGCGGAGTGGGCCTGTTCAGCGACCAGTTGTGGCAGGAAGTGACCAATGCCACCCCGCTCCAGTTCAGGCTGTTGTTCACGTGTGCCTGCGGCGCTGTCGCAGCAAATATTGACGCCCTCGCTGTTGAGAAAACTATCTGCGAAGTCCTGTCCGACCAGCTCTGTCCAGTCGTAGGCCAGAGTGTCCTCGGGCACAGGAAGTTCAAGAGAGGTGTGTGGTTCGCGGTAGAGCAGTGTTCCGTCACTCAGCCGCGTAGCGCCAGGATGTTCACCGACCTTGACGATATGGTGACGTACGACCAGCCGGTGCGCATCATCTTCATTGTGACCGACGACAAGGCAACCCGACTGCGATGCGGACCGGCCGATGACAATCGTCGTGCAGTCCAGTTCATCGCCTTCAGGTCCGGACAGGCGCATCAACGCTGCTCCAGTGTCTGTATGGCACCGGCGATACGGGTCAGTCCCTCTTGCACCGTCGAGCGTGGGCATGCGATGTTCATGCGCGCGAAGCCTTCGCCGCCGGGACCAAAGACGTAACCCTCGTCCAGACCTACTTTTGCCTTCTTGCGCAGGAAGTCAGAGAGCTGATGGACGTCCATGCCGAGCGCGCGGAAGTCGAGCCACATCAGATACGTCCCCTCAATGGGCATGACCTTGACCTGCGGCATGTGATCCTGGACGAACAGGTGGACATACGTCACGTTGCCTTCTATGTAGTGCAGCACCTGCGTAAGCCAGTCGTCGCCTTCCCGGAACGAGGCTTCGAGCGCAGTGTACCCAAATGGCGTAACGCTGCCCACGGCTCCGCTGATGCGGCGTTGTATCGCTGCGCGCATCTTGGGGTTGGGAACGACGATGAAGCTGGTGGCCAGGCCGGCAAGATTGAACGTTTTCGATGGTGCCATGCACACGATGCTGTTCTGCTCCAGCTCGGGGCTCAGAGAGGCAAACGGGACGTGGTGCGAACCATTCAACATCAGTTCGCAGTGTATTTCGTCGGAGACGACGATCGCCTCGTTGGCCAGGGCGATCTCACCGACAGCCGTCAGCTCATCCCGTGACCAGACACGGCCTACGGGATTGTGCGGACTGCACAGGATGATCATCTTTGTGCGCGATGGGCACGTCGACATGCCCGACATTTGAGGCCGAAAGATATCCTTCAGCCCGTCGAGGTCCATCACGTACCCGTGGCCATCCCACTGCAGTTCGTTGTTGGCAACTTGACAGCCATTCTCACGGACGGCAGACCAGAAAGGGTAGTAGACTGGGCTTTGAAGGACGACTTCGTCTCCCGGGCTCGTGAACGCACGCACCGCAGCATGCAGAGCGGGCACGACGCCAGGGGTGAACAGCAGCCACTCAGGATCGACTTTCCACTGGTAAGTGCGCCACAGGCGCTGCGTAATGGCCTCCAGGACGGACGGACTTGCACATGAGTAGCCGTAGCACTCGTGCTGGGCACGCCGTATCAGTGCTTCAGTGACCGGTTTTGGTATCGGGAAATCCATGTCTGCCACCCACATCGGCAAGACGTCCTCACTCCCGAAGACGGTACAGCTCTGATCCCACTTGACGCAGCCCGTGTTGTGTCGTTCAAGCCCGCGTTCAAAGTCGTAGTTCATTTTCCTCTCCTTTTGTCCGGTCTGCTGCCATCACATCGACGTGTCTGACAGGGGCGACCGTGCCTGCATGCAATCCATGCAAGTATACCAGCATTTCCCTGGCTGGGTGTTACTGTGGGGAAGTTCGGATATGGCAGAGCCCGCTGGACTCTGCGTGGGTCTGTGCAACGACGTTGGCATGTTCGATGACATGAAGCGGCGCGCGCGTCGACGCTGAAGGATCTCGCTCCCGCAGGAGTCGGGAGCTAGAAGTGTAGCATGCCCGTGACCGCGAAAGCAGCCAGGGTAGACGCTATCGTGATGCCGGCTCCCGTGCAAAGCTGTCCCAGGGTGTGCTCCTTGATGTTGATCTTGGCTAGGGCTACGAGGACGAGCAGGAGATAGGAAATTGCACCTGGCCAGCCATACCTGATGGTGAGTGCGGTCGCGGGACCTGACACGCCGGCTGCATGACCAGAAGCTTTGTAGTGCAGAAGGTTGATGACCACGAGACCGACGACCGTGAACATATAGGACAGCATCAGCGCCAGGAAGAGACGTGCTTCGCGGAAGAAGACAACCATGATGATGGTTCCGATCATGTAGCCCACGATGCTCAGGACGAAGGCCACCTTGCGTTCGCCCTTGTAGTCGCCAGGGTGGCGCACCATGTGGAACCATGCGCTCAGCGGGATGAGGCCGATGCACACCACTCCGGTGAGGCATGCTCCAAGGTTCTGATTCGGTTTGTCCATGAGAAAGAAAAAGACAAATGTCAGAACAGCGACGACAGGTGCGTCCAGGAGGTATGTCCACAGGCGCATTCGTTTCGTTCGGCTGAGCATGATGGCACTCCTTTGGTTCTTGGTTCTCACGAGTCAGAGACTCTGCACGTAAGTATAGTACAGAATCGGGCGTCGGGTCTCTGCAATTGGAATCGTGCCATGCGCGCGTCGCATGGCGTCAGGAGCCGGGAATCGCATCTTGTCCAGGCTCCATGTTTGTGATATGGTTGACGAGGTGGTGAAAAACGATGACAAGTCTGTGGTCTGAGAGCATGCTCGTCCTGTTCGCGATCCTCGTGTTAGGCTACTTCGCTGGTACCGTATCGGTACGTGGCATCTCGCTCGGTGCGTCCGGCGTCCTCTTCGTGGCACTTGTATGCGGATACTTCGGGGCCCAGGTTCCAAAGGAAGTCATGGACTTGGGATTGACGCTCTTTGTCTACTGTGTCGGCATTCAGGCTGGGCCGATGTTCTTCAGGACCTTTCGGAGAAGCGGATGGCAGTTCTCTGTTGTAGCCGTGGCAGTCGTGGTAGCGGGGGCGGTAGCGGCGGTTGCCGTATCGTATTTCATGCACATTCCGCATGACATCGCGACTGGTCTCTATGCAGGCGGTCTGACCAACACCCCTGCTCTGGCAGGGGCGATGGAGATCGCGGAACGTCTGGTTCCCGGCTCATCGGGCAACGTATCGGCTGGGTATGGCATCGCATATCCCTACAGCATGATTTCGGTCGTGCTGGTCATCCAGTTTCTGCCCAAACTGCTCCGTCGCGACGTGGCCGCCGAGGAAGCAGTATGGACCGCCCGGCACAAGGTGCAGCAAGCCCCCCTGCTTGCCCGGAAATCTTCTGCCAATGATCGGCTGAACCAGGAGGACAATGGTGCAGCCATCCGAACAGGGGACCAGCGCTCCTTGGAGGACATGAACATGCTGCCCTTTCTCATTGGCCTGGCACTGGGGTGCCTGCTGGGCGCTTGGCGGATCCCTCTTGGACGTGGCATCTTCATCAAGCTTGGCAGCGCCGGTGGCGCCTTCATCGTGAGCATCATCCTTGGCTCATTTGGACGAGTTGGTCGGCTTCGCCTGGTTGTGCCCGTTTCTGTGCGCAAGTTCTCCATGGAGTTCGGTCTTATGCTCTTTCTAGCCGGAGCCGGCACGCTTGCGGGTTCTCGCATCGTCAGTGCCCTGCAGAACCAGGGGTGGTCACTGGTCCTCGGTGGGGCCATCATCACGACGTTCAGTGTTGCGATTGGTCTGGGGGCCATGGTCGTGCTCTTCAGGATGGATACGCTGTCTGTCATGGGGGCACTGGCCGCTGCCATGACTAATCCGCCCGGACTGGGTGCCGCGAACGCTCAGACTGAGACGGACATCGCAACGTTGGCGTATGCCAGCGTCTACCCCATCGCGCTCATTCTCAAGATCATTATTGCAGAGGTCATGGTGACGGTTCTGTCGCGCTAGTTGCGTCCATGGGGGCCACATCTTCCAGGAACGCGCCGAGAGTTCGATCGTAATCGAACTTGTTCTCCCAGAAGGACTGAGCGTGCGTGGCATGTGGCGCCAGGTACAGTCTCCGGAGACCGTGGACTTTGGCATCGTAGAGTCGCTGGGCCATATCGAGAGAGGCTTGGCACCCAGATGACGTAGATCTTGTAGCCGAACGGCGAGGTGATTCAGACTTCCTCGGCGGGAAGGTTGTTCCACCATACTGGGTCGATACGGTTCTTGCTCACCTCGCTCCGACGAGGAGCAGGGTGATAATCGCAGCGACGATAAGAAAGGGCACGCTTGAAGAGTTTCTCTTTCTTTATTTCAGACCATGTTCGGCCAAGTACTTCCTCTCCTTCTCTCGGTGCACGACGGTGAGATGGGTCTTGATCTTTTCCCAGCTGGGACCATCAAGGGGATACCAGCGGAGGATGACTGCGCAGGCGAGCAGAAGCACGGCGGGCACGAGGAACCATGCTCGCACGATGCCGGCTTCAGCCGAGGCACTCTGCATGCCCTTTGCCAATGACTGGTCGTAGCCTGCTTGTGACAGGAACCCCAGGAAGACGGCTTGCGCCAGGCTCATGGCAGGCTTGGTGACGAAGCTGTTGACACCAGCATACGTGCCCTCGCGCCGCAGCCCTGTCGTATACTCATCCGCGTCGATGACATCACCATTCATCAGTGGAATGAGGTACATGCCACCGGCAAAGCCTACGCCGATCAACAAGAAGGCGATCATCATCGGAATGAGCTGGTGTGGGAACAGGAGCCCGACGGCGCACCCGATGCCGAACATGGAAGCAAATACGCGCGCACAGCGTTTGACACCCCAGGCATCACGATGGTTGAAGAACAGCAGCAGGCCCAGGACTGCCCCGACAAAGAGCGAGCCAAGGGTGAGGGCGGTCCCCATGCTCTTTGCGACGCCCATGCTCACCTCGTCATAGTAGTAATAGATGCCTTGCATGAGCTGGTTCTGGACATAGATGACGGTGAAACTGATAGACTCGAATACGACAAAGGACCTGTTGCGGAAGCAAGCACCCAGAGACTTCCAGAAGTTGAACTGTTCCTCTTCCTGTTGGAAGTGGTTCTCCTTATAGAGGAAGGTGCTGATATAGATCACCACTGCCATGAGGATGCCAAGAGTAATCATGATGAGTCGGTAGGACGTGGCATTTTCGCCGGGTCCCGGCTGGATGAGCCCGATGGCGATGGGGAAGGCAGTGGAAATGAGGCTGAAGCCGATCTTCCAGACGAAAATGCTGCTTCGTGCCTTGTTGGAGATTGCCATTTCATATGGCATGATGTAGACGGCAGTTGCAATAGCCGTATAGAAGGCATCGAACAGAAACATGCCGAGCAGCATCTGAATAAACAGTGCTGTCTGGTTGCCCTTGAACCCAGGAAGGATAATCCAGAAAACTGCAAAGGCGCTTGCATACAGGGGTGCCCCATACCGGATGTAGGGAATACGACGCCCGAGTCTGCTCCTGGTCCGGTCACTGATGTATCCGAACAGTGGGTCGTTGAACGCGTTCCAGATGCCGAAGAGCAGCCACACGATGGAGGCAAGGCGTGGGGCCAGCCCCATGACGCGCGTGAAGTAGTAGGTCAGTGCTGCGCCTTCGGCGATCGAACAGAGGATAGCCGTGGCACCGTCAGCTGCTGATACCCAGATACGGCTGTGGACAGGGACCAACTCCTCATGAAACACTTCGTCCGACGCAGGTCCTCGAACGTCTCCGGCGACTCCTGTGCTTGTGCCCTCGAGCCCTGGCTGGCCATTCCTTTCCTTTTCCATATCGGCCCCTCTGCTTTCAGGTCCCTCTGGACCCCCAAGATGCGGCCATTATAGTGGCCCAACGGTTTCCGTTAGCGGCGGGCATGGGACTTGGCAGAAAAAACGACCAGATGTCAAATCAGCCTGTTGCCTGTGTCCCGCGATTCCCGCGAAACAAAAAAGTCAGCACAAACCCTGCGATAAATCTGCCGACGTGCGCCATGTAAGCTACGCCACTCAGCTCTACCAGGAAAAACAGGACGTTCAGAGCGATCAAGGCATACGTGACCAGCGGAACAGTTCTGTGAGAGGTATCATCATCACCGATTGGGAACATAAGACTCATCTCCTTTTACTCTGGTCGGATATGTCACAGCTTCATGCCAAGATGAGCCTAGCATTTTTTTAAGAAAGTGGTCTACTCGCACTCAACCGTCTATGAAGTGCGACAGAGAAAGTGGGGTTCATCCGGCGTTAGCCCGCAAAGGTCTTATCTTAGCCCATGACTGGATTCGAGATTCAACAGGTATCGCTTGCGCCACAACCCACCACCGTATCCAGTAAGGTCACCATTTGCCCCAATGACCCTGTGACACGGAATTATGATGGCTATTCTATTATCACCATTCGCTTTTGCCACTGCCCGGACCGCATTGGGAAGACCTATGGTTTCAGCCTGTTTTTTGTAAGAACGGGTTGAGCCGTAAGGTATCGTCTGCAATGTGGTCCATACTCTTTGCTGAAATGGTGTTTCAGGTAGTACCAAGGGAATGTCAAATTCTCTTCTCTTTCCAGAAAAATACTCTTCCAATTGACTACTCAACTTGTCAAAGTGTTTGCAGAAACCAGGAGCACATTCGGCGTTCAACAACTTGCCCAATCTCCTCAATTGGGTTTCCAGCATTCTTCTGTCAACAAATTCCAATAGACAAATTCCATCATCGGTAGCCCCTGCCAACATTGGCCCTAAAGGTGTCAAGATCCTTGTTGTCGCAATGAGTTGACTCTCCTGGCTCTTGCTCGGAGAAAAACCGGTCGTTCTTTTGAACGAATCTGCAAAACCACTCAATGATTCATAACCAGACTCAAAAGCCGTTCCGGTAACTCTTTCTCCATGCTTGATTCTTCCAAATGCTTGCCCGATCCTCAAGGCGCGCAAATATGCCTGGAAAGTCATTTGATGATGTTTTTTGAACCAATATCGAACACGGTTAGGATCCAAACCCCTTGCCCGCAAGTCACTATCCCTTAGTCTGATCAGTAGGTCATCATTGACTTCAGCCAACAGCGGTTTAAGCCAGTCAGGGGCAGCTCCTTTATATTCCAAGGGAGTACAAACCTTACATGGCCTATATCCAGCCAAAAGAGCGTCATGCGCCGAACCAAAAAACTCGACATTTTCTTGCTTTGGTTTTCGCGCAGTGCAAGTGGGACGGCAAAATATTCCCGTGGTCTTGACTCCAACCACGAATATCCCCTCGAAATTGCTGTCTCTGTTGACCAACGCCGAATACAATGTTTCGCTGTCGGGTAATGAGTGGCTCATAGATTCACCTTTCCTGTTCTCAAGTTTTGTGTTTTGGACCATTTTGACACATTGCCATTATGCAACCATTTGAAAGCACTGACAACCGAAAACCGAACAACCATTTCTGGGGGTTCGTGGATATGCCGACCTAGAACTGGTCTGACCATCGCTCACTTCTTTGTCTTCTCTGCCCTCAGATATGCCTGTGGCTTGACCATCGTGCACTTCTGGCGTTCCAGTATCGCGAGCTCCATTCCCGCCGCTCCTTTCTCATCCAAAGGATCAGCAGTATTCTGTCATCCTTCACGTACATTTTCTGATGAGTCGACGGAACCAGTTCACGTGCATTCTAGATGAGTCGATGCGGATAGTTTGCATTTTCTGCTATTTATCTATTATTCTTGAAAGAGGTGGAGAAACGACTATGGAGACAGGTAAAGAAGCAAGGGTTGAATTTAAGAAGGTAGTAAAGAAAGAAGTCAAGAAAGTTGACAAAGAAGTTAAGAAAGCTGGTAAGAAGTTGTAAAGAAGGTTCCTGCGAAGAAAGCAGCGAAACAGCAATTCAAAGAGAAGATACTTAGAAGAAGAATGGTTCAAAAGTGCCATTCTTCTTTTTTGTCCAGAATTGCAGGAGTATTCGGTTCAAAAATTTGTTTATTCTGAGTTTCTTCTACCCATAGTAAACCCTGAGTATTACGCAATCTGGTTCGCACTCAAGATTGAATACACCTTCCCCACGGGATTCCTCTCCTTCTATCCTTGTAAGAACATTGCTATAAGTGTCGAAAAAGCAAAATTGACACAGCATCAAAATGGGGTCAAAATAAAAACTACAATGGATATATCCAAAGTGACCGATTATTTATACGTGGGCTCCAGAGTCGGCAAGGAACATGCCGATGAATTGAAGGTACTCAATTTCGATCTGATTATTTCTATGATCGGGCAAATACCACCCGATGAAATCTATACCCTTCCTCCCTTTAAGACGTTATGGATTAAGACGTATGATACATTTTTTACGCCCATCTCGATCAAGAAACTGCTGGTGGGGGTTGAAGCAGCTTTGCCCATTATTCAAAATAAAGGCAAGGTTTTAGTTTTTTGCCTGCAAGGCAAACGTCGAAGCATTGCTATGGCCGCCGCCATCCTTATCAGTATGGGGCATACCAGCGAACAGGCCATCAATTTATTGACCACTGCTCGTAAGGTAGCTGATCCAAGAAGGTGGTATATCCGAATTCAAATCAAAGCCTTTGAAAAATGTTGGCAGAAGAGGTAATTGCTATGGAAAAGAAAATAAAAAATATCCGCATCATTATTAATCCCGCCGCCGGAAAAGGAGAATCCATTTTACCTGTTATCAATTTGTCCATGAAAGAAGCTGGCATCAAGTGGGAAGCATCGATTACCCACCAAGCGGGCGAGGCGATCAAGTTTGCCAAGGCTGCCGTCAAAGAAGGAGTAGATGCCCTCGCTGTTTACGGCGGCGACGGTACACTCATGGAAGCAATCAGCGGCCTGATGGGATCAGAGGTCCCTTTGGTTATTTTACCGGGAGGATCGGCGAATGTCATGGCCGAGGAACTTGGCATACCCAAAGATCTTAAAGAAGCCTGCGCGCTTATGAGTCAAGTTCCGTTAACAATGAAAACCATTGATGTGGGACAGTTTAATAATCGTTATTTTATTGTAGGAGTAACTATTGGTTTTTGGGCGGATGTGGTTACGGGTGCGGATCGTGAAACCAAAAATAGGATTGGCATCTTCGCCTATTTTCTTTCAGCGGCCACGGCATTAAAGAAAACTAAAAAAGCCGTCTACCATCTGAAAATCGATGGACAAGAGCACGAAGTTCAAGGTCTAACATGTATTATTACCAATACAGGGAATCTCGGTTTTAGTAACATATCTTTCGATAAGCATATAGATGTCAGCGATGGGTTCTTGGATGTTGTTGTTGTACGAAAAGCGAATCTCGGCCTGTTTAGGCTTATAGTTGTCACCTTGCTTAAACGGGAACGCCCGAAGAATTTGGAAGTAGTGGAGCACTGGCAAGGCAAAGATATCACCGTTTCCTCAAGCCCCAGACAAACGGTTCAATGTGATGGCGAAGTACTAAAGGAAATGCCTCTTCATATCAAGATCATTCCAGCGGCGATCAAGGTTCTGGTTCCCAAAAAGGAAGGATAACGTCATCGAATAAGCGTCTGCTGGCTCTTACTGAGTCCCTTTTCGGAACTGCGTCTGGTAGAGGCTGGCATACAGCCCGCCTTGCGCCAGCAAAGCGGCGTGATTGCCACTCTCCACAACCTTTCCCCGATCGATGACCAGAATCAGGTCTGCAGCCAGGATGGTGCTCAGTCGGTGGGCAATTACAATGCTGGTGCGTTGTGCCATCACAGAGCCAAGTGCATCCTGAATCAGAGCTTCAGATTCGCTGTCCAGGCTGCTGGTGGCTTCATCCAATACCAGAATGCGCGGATTCTTGAGGATCACACGTGCTAATGCAATACGTTGCTTCTCGCCACCGCTCAGGCGATAACCGCGTTCGCCGACGATCGTATCGTACCCTTCTGGCAGCGCATGGATAAATTCGTAAATATTGGCAACCCGACAGGCGGTTTCAAGTTCTTGCTGACTAGCATTTAGTCGGGCATATTGCAGGTTGGTGCGGATGGTATCGTGGAACAGATATGTTTCCTGGGTGACCATGCCGATTTGTGCCGAGAGTGATTCGAGCGTCAAGTCACGCAGATCGTGACCATCAATGCGGATGACCCCGGCGATTGGATCATATAGACGGGGGATGAGATACGTGAGGGTCGTCTTACCCGCGCCGCTCGGACCCACAAGCGCCACAAGCTGCCCGGGTGCAGCTCTGAAACTGACGTTTTCCAAGGCAGTACTGCGCGCCTGGCTGCGTGAGGCAATCTCCTCATCCTCTGCGCTTGTCCGTGCCCTCGAGAGAACCGCTGTGACGTTATCCATACTGCCATAGCGGTGGACATCAGCGAGCAGCTTCTCATCGCCGGCTTCGTACTTGAAAGAGACATTGTCAAAAACAATCTCGCCTTGGATGTTTTGGAGCGCTACCGCATCCGGTTTTTCAGTAATATCGACAGGCAGGTCAATCACTTCAAACACACGCTCAAAGCTGACCATCGAGGTGGCAAACTCCACAGGGGCACTTGAAAGCCCTTGCAGCGCACCATACAAGTTGCCCAGATACACCCCAAAGGCCACAATTGTTCCGATCGTGAAAGCACCCTGGATGACAAAATAACCACCCAGCCCATATACCAAGGCAGTGCCCACCGCACTGATCAGACCGATGATTGCTATGAAGATCGATCCGGTAAATGTCCGCTGCACGCCCAAATCGCGCACCTGCGCTGCCCGTTGGCCAAAACGGGCACCCTCCAACTGCCGGCGACCAAACAGCTTTACAAGCAGTGCGCCGCCAATATTGAGTGTCTCGTTCATCATGGCGTTCATCTGTGCGTTGGCTTCCATCTGTCTGCGGGCAATGTCGCGCAGGCGGGTGCCCAATAGGCGCACTGCTAAGATGAACAAAGGCAGAATAGCCACACTGATCAATGTCAACCGCCATTCGAGTGTCAGCATGATCGTCAATACCGCCGCTGCCTGGATGATCTGGGTGACGATATCGACAACAGTGCTGCTGATGGCATCTTGTGCTCCCACAACATCGTTGTTGAGGCGGCTCATCAACTCGCCAACTTTGGTGTTGACGAAGAAGCGCAGCGACATGCGCTGCAAACTAGCATATAGCGCCATACGCAAATCGTAAGTCAAGCCCTCGCCAACGCGCGAATTTACGCGCCGCTGGGTCACATTGGTTACGCTAGTCAATGCTGGAATCAGAAGCAGTGCCGTAGCCAGTAGGATCAACCTATTAACGTTCCCAGCCGGGATGGTGTTGTCAATCAAGTCACGCAAGACGAGCGGTGTCAGCAGCATCAAACCCGTGTTTGCCAAGACCAGCAGCAGCATACCGACGATCCGCCAGCGGTAGGATTTGGCGTAGTACAGCACCCGCTTGAGCAGTTGCCAGGTAATTTTTGGTTTTTCATCAGGAGCATTGATCATGCCCCGCATGCCGCCGTAAAATGACCCTCCGCGAACTGGTCCCCCCTGAACTGGCATCCCAATAATCTCCTCAATTTGAACACTCTATTTTAATAATTATCCCACCCTTTGGCGGGGTGTCTAGTCCGTTAACCTCCCAGACATCATCATTTGTGGCTTCTGGCGATAGGGGGGCCGGCACATACTATGGCATTGCTGTCCTTAATGAAGGAGGAACTCATGAGGAGAACGCATCTGCTAAAAGTCCTGGTAGCGATTCTCCTGGTCGTAGAGCTTCTTACTCTGTCGGTTGCCACCGTACGACTCAAAAAACAGACAGCTCAGTTCCAACCACAAGTCACAACACTCGTCGAAAAGAAACCAGTAGTCAAGATCTGGCAGCAAGTAATTGAGTTTGGCGGTAGTTCGATAAAAACTACTCAAAAATTTACAATCGATTCAGATGAATGAATGATAACATGGGTAATAACACCTGAGGATTATGAGGGGAATTTCGTGATTTATGTTTATAGTGGTAACGGGGACATAGTTAATGTCGTAGCTAATCTAGAGGTGACCCCATGCCGGCCTCGAAGTTGCCCCCATGGTCGCTTGGCTGAGTCTTGGCTACATAGGATCAATTCAATCTGTGCGGTCTTCAGGGCAGTGTCAACGTCATTCAGCCATTTGTTTCCTGCCGATATACTGGTAGAAAAGGAGGATCCTTCGATGTTTAAACTTCACGGAATTTATGCACCCATCGCAACGCCGTTTTCAGGTGGAAAAATCGCCTACGATAAGTTAGAAAAGAATCTGGATTTCTGGCTCAAATCCGACTTGGAGGGCATCGTGGTCATGGGCTCCAACGGGGAGTTCGTCCTGCTGTCCTCGGAGGAAAAAGTGGAACTGATGCGATTTGTCTGCACCCGAGCCAAAGGTAAAAAACCCGTTATCGCGGGAACCGGCGCCGAATCGACGATGGAGACAATCCATCTCAATGAAAAGGCCGCCGAAGCGGGAGCGGAAGCGGTCTTGGTCGTGACCCCGAACTACTACAAAGGGAGCATGACTGACCCGGTTCTGGCGCGTTTCTACACAGATGTAGCCAACGTCTCTCCACTGCCGCTCATTCTCTACAACATGCCGCGCAATACCGGAATCAATATCTCTGCCAAACTTGCCGTCGAACTTGCAAAGCACCAAAATATCATCGGAATCAAGGACAGCAGCGGCAATATCGTCCAGATCGCAGACATGATCCGAAATGCACCGAAGGGTTTTTCCGTTTTTGCGGGTTCCGCGAGTTTCCTTTACGTGAGCCTCGTCCTCGGCGCCACCGGAGGCACCCTCGCCTTGGCCAACGTCTTCCCAAACGAATGCGCCCGTCTGCAGAAGCTTTTCGAAGCCGGCAAGATGGAGGAAGCCCGGAATCTGCAGATGGTTCTCATGGACAGCAACAATGCGGTCACGGAAAGGTGGGGTATCGCCGGTCTGAAGGCCGCCATGGAGATGGTCGGCCTTTACGGCGGCCCTCCCCGCTCACCTCTGGTGCCGCTGGGTGAGACGGACCGGGAAGCACTCCGGAAGATCCTGACACAGACGGGATTTTTCCCGAAGCCGACGGTTTGATGAAAAACTGAAACACAATTGAGACCCCTCGTGGCAAGTTGCGGGGGATCTCAAGATGAGTTGATTCTGCCTATCGGAGCAAGCTTCGGGGAAGATAACGTGGAAATAGGTATGGCCTTAGTCCTGGGGAATTCCCGGGAAATGCCATTTGTCATTGATCTTTGTAGCGCAGTCTCCTGAAGCGCTCGTGGCTTTCCTGCCCTTCCCCACCGATCAGGATTGCACCCTTCATCCGCGCGCTCGCCGTCTGCGTCAACCCTGTAATCCAGAAGACCATGGTCTTCGACGGGCTGCGCCCATTGTCCAGTTGAACATAGGCGACAAGCAGGTAAATGTGGCGCAAGTGAACAAGGCGTGGCATATGGCGGGGCCGGTGCCCAGCTCCGTTCATGCGGCTGCAGAAGTCACGATATGGGGGTTATGAAAAGGCGGTACGCTGTTATGCCCCCTGGACCCGTGAACGGGCGGCGCTTGTTCATCGGCTGTTTCTTGACAGTCTGCTCGATATGATGCAGCAACGGCAAAAGGTCATGGCATGAAGAAGTGGGGGAAAGATGGGCAGGGCATGGTCTGGCGCGGCTAGTGTCCCATCTGTGCATCTTTTGTACCAATCCCATACACTCCGCATTGACAACTAAGTATCGGTATGACCTAATCATCGATGAGAGTGGGGCGACTCACGTGATTCGAATCTCTTTGCCCCGGGGTGCATCGTTTCTTAACTATTTTTGTTCGTAAATTATATCCAATTTTGGGATACAGGGGACGGGATTTGAACTGCTACCTTTTAATTGAGGTGGTTTTTTTGTTTGATTGACCATATTGAGGATAGGGAAAAGGATATAATCCATATGATCAAAAAGCGTATATGATCGAGGAGCGTATATGACCGAGGAACTTGTAATCGAAACAAAGGGACTTAAAAAAACATTTGTTTCTAAAATAAAAGGCAAGAAGAAAGAAGTAGAAGCTGTAAAGGGCGTGGATTTAGCCGTAAAGAAAGGTGAAATTTTTGGTTTTCTAGGTCCCAATGGCGCAGGTAAATCAACGACACAGAAAATGCTTTCCACATTATTACCTCCGACCGGTGGGGAAGCTAAGGTTGCGGGTTTTGATCTGGAAAAAGAGCAGAGTCAAATAAGGAAGAATATTGGATATGTCAGCCAGGCAGGTGGCACAGATTCTGGCGCAACAGGGTACGAGAATTTGATTTTGCAGGCGCAGCTTTATGGTATAGATGATAAAACTGCAAAAAAGCAGGCGGAAGAATTGGTAAAACGTTTTCAAATGGACTCTTTTGCAGATAGGCCGGCTTCTACGTATTCTGGAGGTCAAAAGCGCAGGTTGGATGTCGCTCTTGGTATGACTCATCGGCCACAATTACTTCTTCTTGATGAACCGACTACCGGACTCGATCCACAAAGTAGAGTTTATATGTGGGAAGAAATAAAAAAACTGAAAGCAGACGGTGTCAGTATATTTTTGACTACTCATTATATGGAGGAAGCTGACAATCTTTGCGATACAATAGCGATTGTCGACGATGGAACAATTATAATAAAAGGTACGCCGATGGAATTAAAGAACAGTATTGGAGCCGACATAGTAGTTTTTGGCTTTTCGGATGAAAATATCGCTCGCAAATCTGAACAATTATTAGAAAAAGTTCATCCAGAAAAAATAACCAGGGAGGAAACTTTTGTTCGTTTGCATATCAAAGATGGAGATAGGGCAATGCCAGAAGTGCTGAGATTACTTGATGCAAACAATTTGAAAGCACAAAACATTACGTTATCAAGACCAAGTCTTGATGACGTTTTCCTAAAGTATACAGGACGTTCATTAAGAGAGGACAATAAGTAATTATGAAACTATTAAGGGGAATACAATTAATGTTTATCAGGAATATGCGCCAGACTCTGCGCAGCCCCATTTTTGTATTTGTGAGCTTATTCCAGCCCCTTTTGTACCTATTTTTATTTATGCCTCTTTTAAATGGCCTGGGAGGGGTGCCCGGTCTACCCGCTGGAAAAACAGTGCAAATTTTTATCCCAGGACTTTTGGTAATGATGGCGCTTTTTGGCTCGGCATTCGTGGGATTCAATCTTATCGATGATATTAGGTCAGGAGTTATAGAAAGATTTCTAGTAACGCCAGTAAACCGTTCGGCAATTCTTTTGGGCAGGGTTTTGAGAGACGCGGTTGTGCTCCTTACCCAATGTGTTTTGATTACTTTGGTCGCAATTCCGCTTGGACTTAGCGTAAACATAGGTGGATTCTTACTTTCTCTTGTGTTATATGCGATGGTATCGATTACGATGGCTTCAATGTCATATTCTTTCGCGCTTATTTACCGGATCGAAGACCCTCTTGCTCCAACGCTGAATACGATCACTCTCCCTCTTTCTTTATTGTCGGGCATTATGCTTCCATTGGCACTTGCCCCCTTGTGGCTTCAAGATTTGGCCAAAGTTAATCCATTTTCTTATGCAGTGAACGCATCTCGAGCATTATTCGCTGGCAATTTTCAAAGCATAGATATCATAGAAGGATTTGTCATAATTTTTTTACTAATGTCTGTCGTATTCTGGTGGTCTTTGAATTCGCTTAGGAAATTGGAAGAATAGAACACACTCTTGACGGGCGTTTCATGATATAGAATGACAGGGCGGCTCTCTACTACGGGGGCCACTTTTGCTTTGGTACGCTGTCGCCTTGTCACCAAAGCATCGTACCGCCATAATGCCTGTGTCCGTTGTCGGAGGTTGGTTGGTTCGAGAGTGGAAAGCGGCGAGTAGATCGCGGCTTGACTGATCCCAAGAGAGGGGAAGGGAAACCTCTGAAATACGATCCTGATGTTTCAGACAAAGGCCTGCAGCAGTGTATGCCAGGGCGAAACACTCGGAAAAAGGCCCCTTGTGGGGCCCAAGATGGACGAGTGGTGGAGATAGGGGCGTTGGACCACGCTGGCGAACACCCCAAGACTGCGCCCGAGAGCGCTGTTGTAGACGCTCTAGCAGATACCTTGCTGCAAGTTCGGTCTCCCAGGGATGACTAGGATTTCGCATGTATCATTCGCGGGGTGCCACGGTCCTCCATACTTGCCGCAGCAGTCGGATGCCCAGCAATTTCCTCTCGGCCCCCGGCTACTGTCGGGAGGCGTCTTGTTGTCGAGGTTCGACGCGAGGAGCGGAGCAGGTGAACCTGGATGGAATCCACAGGCACGAAATCGAACCGTGCCTGAGCAACAAGAACGGGTACAACCGGCTTGTTCCGCCTCGACCGTACCCGTTCACGTCACTATTTAGGACTTACCCGCCAGATTCTCTAGAACTTACCCGCTAGATTCACAAGTGCATCAGCGACAGAGTGAAGGAATTTCAGAGTCCCGCTATCGGCAACTTCTCCGTCCTCATTGAGAATATCGTTGACGTGCCCAATGTATGCCTCGGGCTGCTGCACTGTCGGCATGTTCAGGACAACCAATGATTGGCGTAGATGATGATTCGCGCCAAACGCTCCGATTTCGCCAGGAGAAACGCTGACGATAGCTGCAGGCTTTCCATCCCAGATGCTCTTGCCATAGGGGCGGGATCCGACATCCAGTGCATTCTTCAAGACGGCTGGGACGGAACGATTGTATTCAGGTGTCACGAATAGCACCGCATCAATACTCGACATTGTGTTACGGAATCCTGTATAAGACTCAGGGACTCTTGCTTCATCATCGTAGTCCTGATTGTACAGTGGAAGATCCGCAATTTCGACGAATGAGACATTACAGTCTTCTGGAAACAGACTTGCCAAGACTTTGGCGATCTTCTTACTGTAAGACTCCTTGCGCAGACTTCCGACCAGAACAGCTATGTTCTTTGCCATCTTGAACTCCTTTGTATCCATTTTGCGACCACAGGCCAAGAAGTTAAAGGAAAACGACATAACCTA
>Ga0209744_1000264_pt1 | contig 17170 bp, 14 predicted proteins | sample BarGraNGADG00311_2_FD_184494 | JGI IMG/M metagenome (GOLD analysis project Ga0209744, IMG submission 184494) | Arctic peat soil microbial communities from Barrow, Alaska - Barrow Graham LP Ref core NGADG0004-311 (SPAdes) (version 2) | ecosystem: Environmental > Terrestrial > Soil > Wetlands >... | reverse complement strand
TACCCAGCAGTTCTTTAAGTTCAGTTCCGGGATTATCGGTGACCTTCAGCAGCCAGCCTTCCGGGATTGTAAACCTGCAGCTCACTTCAGGCAGGGAGAGATCACTTCGGAGAACGTCCTCCGATATTAAACCTGTATAAAACACTTTCAGTCCTTCAAGAACAGATGTCTTCCCCGATTCGTTCTGACCAATCAGGCAGGTTATATTGTCAGGAGAGAGAGATTGCCACCCGGTATCTACTATCGACCTGAAATTCCTGATTCTGAAAGCTGCCAGTTTCATCATAGAACTATAATTATAATTGAAAACCAAATACCAGAATATCATCTATCTGCTGTGTGTTCCCTTTCCATTCATTAAACGTGCTTTCAAGTATCTCTCTTTGCTTTAGCAGGGGAAGGCCGGCAACAGAACTTATCACTGCTTTCAGATTCTTATGTTTGAATTTCTTGTCGGTCAGTTCACCAAACTGGTCAGAATACCCGTCAGAGAAAAGATAAAAGGTGTCGCCGGGCATAGTATCTATCAGCTGATTAGTAAATGGATGCTCCTTAAGAGGTGCCAGGCCGATTGTCATCTTATCCGGCTTGAATTCTGCAATTTCTCCGTTCCTGACCCTGATAAGAGGTCTGTTGGCACCTGAAAACTGAATTGCTCCCGTATTGCAGTCGATGATCAATAATCCAATATCGATGCTGTCTTTTGTTTCAGCTCTATCGCCAGTCTGATGAAGCGCTTTCATGATCTTTTCCCTCATCAGGTTGAGTACCCTGTTTGCCTTAAGATTGCTTAGCGACTGAAGTATGTCGTTAAGAAAACTGATCCCAAGGATGCTCAAAAGAGCTCCTGGTACGCCATGACCGGTGCAATCTCCTGCAGCGACGCATAGAAAAGAGCGGTTCCGCAACACATAATAGAAATCACCGCTTACGATATCACGTGGAAGAAAGAGGACGAAATGATCTTTGAAAACTCCTTTAAGAAGTTCAGGATCAGGCATAAGAGCCTTCTGAATTATCCTGGCATACCTAAGGCTTGCGAGGTGATCATCTAACCCATCAGGCTTTACCAGAGAATCTATATCAGGATTACGTATTTCCTTGTTGCTCATTCCACTTTTCTAACCCATAAATGTTAAAGATACATTATTTTTTTCACCTTCGACACCTGGCAGAAGCTCCCTCCTATTCAGCAGGACAGCATTTTCGACATGATGTGTGTGGGGAAACATATCGACCGGTTGTACCCTCACAACCTCATATTTGCCAGAAAGATACAGAATATCGCGTGCCTGGGTCGATGGATTGCAGCTTATATAAACTATCCGTGAAGGAGCGGCTGACATTATTGCTTTCACTACATCTTCATGCATGCCAGCCCTGGGAGGATCTGTTATAACAACATCCGGGTGTCCGTTTATCTCCATAAAATGCTCTGTCAGGACGTCTTTAATATCGCCTGCAAAAAAGACACAATTTTTAATGTTATTCAGTTGCGAATTGATTCTGGCGTCTATGACGGCATCCTCAATATATTCAATACCAACCACTTTCAGTGATGATGATGCTACAAAGTTCGCAATAGTACCTGTCCCGGTATAAAGATCATATACAATTTCTTTGCCGGTCAGCCCGGCGAAGTCATGTGCAATACGATAGAGTTCCAGCGCCTGTTTTGTATTGGTCTGATAGAAGGATTTAGGTCCTATCCTGAACCTTAGTCCTTCCATCTGCTCTTCCAGGTGGTCATCGCCTTTGTAAAGAATAGGAAGCTGATCGGCAAGTGAATCATTCTTCTTATTATTAATTATATAAAAGAGCGATGTGATCATCGGAAATTCGGAGGCAATGTAATCCAGGAGGCCTTCCCTCCTCTCCTTTTCGTCGAGAAAAAATACTACGATGACCATTATTTTTCCGTCACCTGAATTTCGGATGATGAGGTTTCTGAGAAAGCCGCTCTGCTGACGAAGATTAAAAAAAGGAAGCGCATTCCGGTGGGCATATCGTCTGACCGCGTCCCTGATTGCATTTGACGGGGCGGGTTGCAAATGGCACTCCCTTATGTCAAGCACTTTATCAAACAGCCCGGGGATATGAAAACCCAGTGCATCCTCTTTTTCAAAATCATTATCCGAATTCACTTCTTCCCTGGTAAGCCAACGCTTGTCAGAAAACGTATATTCCAGCTTATTCCTGTAATTATAAACGTTTGAGGATCCTATTATTGGGCTTATCGGCGGTAGTTCAACTTTGCCAATGCGGGTCAGGTTATCGGTTACCTGCTTCTGTTTATATTTAAGCTGAAGAGGATAGGGGAGGTGCTGCCACTTACAGCCTCCGCAAACACCGAAATGTTTGCACACCGGAGCGATACGGTCGGCTGAGTATTCATGAAACCTGATGACGCTTCCTTCGAGGAATTTTTTTCTTTTCTTCCGGATATTAATATCTACCACATCACCAGGGATAAGCATTGGAACAAAAACCACCTGGTTATCAACCCTGGCCAGGGCATTTCCTTCAGATCCGATATCAGTTATCAGTACCTTTTCAAGCAAATGCAATTCTTTCTTTCTTCCCACTCCCTGACTCCTTTATTTAACTGGTAACTCTTCTTTGTCCCTGATGCTTAAAAGATATAACAGGCCGTCGGTTACACAAGGCAGCAAAGCGTCATCATGATCGAGGCCGGGATAGATAACTTTGGTGATGGTTTGTGAAGATGTGCCTGCATCAATCATTGCATTGTAAAACGTTTCAGTAGTTGTGAGGCTCACATGGGTATCGCTGTCTCCGTGCCCGAGAAATAACGGTTTACTGGTATGCCATGGGATTACGCTGTTATCGGCAAGCGCCTCACGCAAAGAAGAATAAGAGGAGGATGATACATATCCATTGACAAAAGCGGGGGTGAATAACACTGAAATGGTATCATTAAGCTGATCATTAATCTGGCCGAGGTCCATGGTGCCATTATATAATGAACTTAACCTTGATGCGTAAGGTTCTCTCAAAATATCAGTTATCGGGTTGGAAAACTGCTGATAGGATTTATATGCATTTATAATATAGCAGAGGTAAGATGGCATTGGGTAGGTCGATGAACCAATAATTCCAAGGAAGAGATCGATCATATTGTATGGCCCTGCGCCACAAACACTTCCGGCAAGATTAAATTCTTCAGGATAATCCGTTTCGAGAGCTTTATGAAGTGATGCTGTAGCCCATCCTCCCTGTGAATAACCTATAAGATAATATTCATTTTTTACTGTGATCCCTGGCAAAATGGTTCCACACCCCTCATTGACAGCCCGGAACATATCGATAATTGACTGAACAGTGGGATCGGTAATCAGATAAGGGTGAGCAATCCGTGTTGAGCTTCCGAATCCCGGATAATCAGGCATTACAACAATAAAACCCATTGAGGCTATTATTTCAACCAGCTGGTAGTATGGATATGCCAGGTAAACACTCGGTGCATAGCTGTACAAGGTATTCGTTCCATTCTGAAAGCTCAGCACCGGGTAATCTCCGGGTGTTGAAGGCACACATACCAGGCCCGAGGCTTCAATATTCTCTCCAGCAGGGTTGGTGTGGTAGACAAGCTTGTAAACGTTTACATCGCTCACTACATGCGTTTTCAGGCTGGTAACACCTGAATATGTCTGAGCAGCCATATCCATGAGGTTATTTATAGCGGTCTGCTGGTATTTTACAGCAAACTCTTCTGAAATGAGATAATTGTATGACTGTTCCTTGTCCTTCCTGCATGAAGAAAGTCCCAGGGTAAATGCACAGATAACAAGAACAGTTTTAATTATAAATTTCATGGTTTTCATCTTTTTGAAAATTAAAATGTTGCCATTCTTACTTCTTATAAAATCTTTTCTCTTATTATAATATCCTCCCTGAATAGAAATTGATATTAAAAAAACTGCCGTTAATTTTGTCCACAAAGGTATATAAAACGTGCCATTGCATCAAGGATATTCCTTCTGTTAAAATCAAGTGCTTCTCAGGGTGCAGTACTTTTTCTATATTTGCGTCAATTTTCTCTGGAATGGTTTCTATTCAGGATATTTCGGTTTCATTTGGGAGCTTCGACCTGCTAACAAATATTTCTTTTCTGATCAATGATCAGGACAGGATAGGTCTTGCTGGCAAAAATGGTTCCGGAAAATCTACCCTTCTGAGGATAATAGCCGGATTGCAAAGTCCAACTTCCGGATTGGTTGACATGTCAAGGGAGGTCACCATCGGGTATCTTCCACAGCAGATGAAGGTCGACGACACCACTACTGTTATGAATGAAGTGATTACTGCTTTTGCAGAGGTCACCGGGCTTTCGGAAGAAATTGAACACTGCAGTTCCGAAATAGCCAGCAGAACTGACTATGAATCGGTTGAATATCTAAAGCTTTGCGACTACCTGACAGTTATTGAAGAGCGATACAGGATGCTTGGCGGAAGCAACTACCAGGCTGAAGCAGAAAAGACTCTTACCGGCCTCGGGTTTGAAAGAACTGATTTTGACAGACCTACAAAAGAGCTTAGCGGAGGATGGAGAATGAGAGTGGAACTCGCTAAGATACTTCTGAGAAAACCATCACTTTTTCTTCTCGATGAACCTACAAACCACCTTGACATTGAATCTATCCAGTGGCTGGAATCATTCCTGTCAGCCTACAAAGGTGGGGTTCTTCTGGTCTCTCACGATAAGGCTTTTCTCGATAATGTGACTGCAAGAACTATCGAGATATCACTTGGAAAGATATATGATTACAAGGCTTCATGGTCAAAGTTTGTTGAGCTGAGAAAAGAGAGACGGGAGCAGCAGACAGCAGCATACAGGAACCAGCAGAAGATGATCGATGACACTGAGAAATTCATTGAAAGATTCCGGTATAAAGCAACAAAAGCTGTCCAGGTCCAGTCAAAAATAAAGCAGCTCAATAAGGTTGAGAGGCTGGAAGTCGACGAGGAGGATATTAGTGCAATGAACCTGAGGTTTCCTCCCTCGCCCCGCTCCGGGACTAATGTTGTTGAGGCTGAAAGCCTGTCCAAGAGCTTTGGCACCAATAATGTTCTGAAACACATCGATTTCAAGATCCACAGAGGCGATAAAGTGGCCTTTGTAGGGCGCAATGGAGAAGGGAAAACGACTTTTTCAAGGATCATTATCCGTGAACTCGATTTTGAGGGTTCACTTAAGATAGGTCATAATGTTAAAATCGGCTATTTCGCACAGAACCAGGACGAACTGCTGAATGGCGAAAAGACTGTATTCCAGACTATCGATGATATTGCAAAAGGAGATATCAGGGCGAAGATGAGGGACATACTAGCCGCTTTTCTCTTTCGCGGCGACGAAATTGATAAAAAAGTTAAAGTTCTTTCAGGTGGTGAAAGGTCACGGCTTGCCCTGGTTAAGCTTCTTCTCGAACCACATAACCTGCTTGTACTTGATGAGCCGACGAACCACCTGGATATGAGGTCGAAGGATATACTTAAACAAGCCCTAATCAGCTACGACGGCACCCTTATAGTTGTTTCACACGACCGCGATTTTCTTAACGATATTGCGGAGAAGGTTTATGAATTCCGCCATAACAGGATCAAAGAGCATCTCGGCGGCATTTACGATTTCCTCAGGAGGAAGAAAATAGATAACCTGAAAGAGATTGAAAGGAAGGATGCCGTTAGAAAGGAAGCATCACTGGAGAATATTTCTTCAAATAAACAGAAATATCTCGAAAAAAAGGAATATGACCGTAACATGAGGAGGCTGAGAAAAAAGCTCGAAAATTCAGAAAAAGCAATTGAAAAGATAGAAAATGAGATTTCAGGACTGGACAAAACTTTTGCATCAGAGAGCAATGCACCAGCTGAAGCTGAAGACTTTTTTATAAGGTACCAGGAGCTTAAGGAGCTTCTGGATGAAGAAATGGAGAAGTGGGCACAATATACGGATGATGTTGAAGTTTTCATAAAGAATAATGGTTAAGGATGGATTTGAGGCAATTAGAAAAAGAGTTCACTATTCATGTCTATGAAACAGGGCCTGACAGCAGGGCAACTCTCTATTCCCTGTTCAATTACATGCAGGATATTGCATCTGACCATGCTATATTGCTGGGTTTCGGAAGAGACGACCTCCTGAAAAAAAACCATTTCTGGGTGCTCTCAAGGATGTATGCTGAAATAACCCAATGGCCCTCCTGGGAAGATAAAATAATTGTTAAAACCTGGCCAAATGGTACTGATATGCTCTTTGCCATGAGGAATTACGAACTTAAATTCGCTGACGGAAGAATGATCGCATCCGGTGTATCATCATGGCTGATAATAGACCGGACAACCAAAAAAATACAACGGCCGGACTACGGACTGCTGACTCAATATAATGACAATAACCTTATCATTCCAACATCAGCCAGGAATCCTGAGAAACTGCACGAGTCAGCTGAAAACGGGAATGCTTCTGCTCCATTCAGGGTTCAGGTCAGCGACCTTGATGTAAACCTGCATACAAACAATGCTAATTATATCAAGTGGGTATGCGATACTTATGATCTCAATTTCACCTTGAATCATCTTCCATGTTCGGCAGAAATAAACTATCTTGCTGAATCGATGTTCAATGATGAAATAGTTATAAGATCTTCTCAGGAAGATGGAAACCCAGGCATCTTTAACCATTCGATACTGAGGATCAGCGATAACAGGGAACTGTGCAGGATTAGGCTCAAATGGAAGGAGCATGGCAAATTGGCTTCATTATGAATAAGAACAGTATAAAAAGTTATCTCGGGATTATACCCGGACTTATAATTGCAGCATCGGTGGTTGTTTCCTGCAAAACGACCCAGACAGTTTCCGATTACAAAGATCTTTCGTACCTCTATAATCCAACCAAAAACCCTGTAAACCCTCAATATAATGTTACCAACCAGTCCGACGACAGGTCCGTGCTGGGAGTAAGATTTTCAGGCAGTGAGCTCTTTTTCTCGGAAGCCAATCCAAGGGGTATACCAACGGCAGAAATTCTTATTACCGTAAAACTTTTCTGCATAAGCCAGGGAAAAGTGCTTGCAGATACTGCACACCTTAACTTCAGCATAGAAAAAGCAGCAGGGAAACAGGAGTACTTTTATGAAGTTCCCCTGAAAGTCAATAAGGGGCTTGAATATATTGCCGAAATTAAGATCCTCGACAGGTTGCGTTTACTGGTAATGCAGGCATTTATTCCCTTTAACACGCTGTCGGACATCAACAGGTATAATTTCATGGCAAGAGAATATTTTGAAAAGAGTGAGCTTTTCGATCCTGTCATAAGAATGAATGAATTTGTTAACCTTATCTACCTCAGGGGTAGGCCTGATTCGCTCTTCGTTTCATTTTATAAGCCATTCAGGCAGGTACCGGATCCTCCTGCAATGCTTATTCCCCAAAAAACAATCGATTACGGGCCCGACACAATAGTGGCTCTGCCCTATTCAGATACGCTTCCAATGATGTTCCCGAAAGAGGGGATCTATATGTGTACCATCGGAAGAGATACAACCGAAGGATATACCTTCATGAACTTCGGTGCTTCATTTCCCGGGATGAACACACCTGAAGCAATGATCGAACCTCTTGTCTACCTTACAACACCCGATGAACTTGAACAGATGAGATCAGCACCGAGGCCAAAAGTCGCTCTCGATGAGTTCTGGATCAAGTGTGCAAATAATGTCGATAAAGCGCGCGAGCTGATAAGGATATATTACACCAGGGTGCAGTATGCAAATTATTATTTCTCATCCTACGAGGAAGGGTGGCGTACTGAGCGCGGAATGATCTATCTTATTTATGGGCCGCCCGACAAAGTATATAAAAGCACTGAGGGAGAGAGCTGGGGTTACCGAAAGCCGGTTGTCAGATCATCATGGGGATCAAGATACACTGTTAAGGAAGAGTACCTCTATTTTAATTTCAAAAAGAAGGAGAGCTTATTTTCCAATAATGATTATTATCTCAGCAGGAGTGAAACGCTTGTAAGTTTATGGGAGCAGGCAGTCACCTGTTGGAAAAAAGGGATCGTTTTCCGTCTCGATAACCCTGAAGAATTCTAATATAATGCAAAAAGAATCAGATTGTATTTTTGGCCTGAGGCCGGTAATTGAAGCAATAAAAGCTGGCCGGCAGATCGACCGTCTTCTTGTCAAACAGGGACTTCAGGGTCCACTGTACCATGAGCTCATGATCGAGGTAAGGAAAAACGGCATTGCCTACCAGATCGTACCGGTCGAAAGAATTGAACTGGTCACAAGGAAAAACCATCAGGGTGTGCTTGCCTGGATTTCGCTGATTGAATACCAGCATATCGGGAACCTGCTTCCTATGATCTACGAAAAAGGAGATGACCCGTTGATTGTCGTACTCGATGGTGTTTCGGATGTCAGAAATTTCGGGGCAATCGTCAGAACCGCAGAATGTCTCGGTGCACATGCGGTGCTGATCCCCGAAAAAGGCTCTGCAAGGATTACGGCTGATGCAGTGAAAACTTCAGCCGGGGCTCTTCATTCATTTCCTGTCTGCAGGGAAAAAAGCATAGTCAAATCAGTCGAATTCCTTAAAGAGTCAGGGCTTAAAGTTATAAGCGCTACCGAGAAGTCAGGCATTGATGCATCAAAAGCCCAGCTCACCGGGCCTGCAGTATTGATACTCGGATCTGAAGAGAAAGGGATAAGCCGCGAACTTCTGGCATTGACCGACTATGAAGTAAAGATACCGATGACAGGAAGCATAGGCTCCCTGAATGTATCAGTAGCTGCGGGTATTCTTATTTATGAGATAGCCAGGCAGAGATCATCCTGATCAGGAGATAATTCCCCTGATCCTCTCATCAAGCATTTTCTGGTCAGCAGTAAATGATGCAATTCCTGCAAGCGTGAGCAGAGTGTCAGGAGCAATTTTATTCTCCGATATCATCTTCTCCCAGCGTGAATATACAGGTATCTTTCCATCTGATGCGATAAAGCCTTTTTCCTCCTTCGTGAGCGACGGGAACATATCCTCGCATCCTTCCTCATGTGCAATATGAACAAGTTCCTGTCCGGTTAAAGGCACTTTTGAAGAGAGCCTTTCCGCGAGGTTCAGTACTTTATCATCAACATCCCAGAATTTTTCAATATGAGCATCCCTGGCCGATGTATTTATGCTCACCTCATAATTTTTATGCATCCGGGAGGTGAATTTGCCCGACAATGACTTGTGTCCAGCGGCAGCTACCTTGGGAGGCATGGTATATACATCGGTGCCTGCAAGAAGCTCAAGTTGGTTATAGTTCCTCAGGCTTGCAGCAATGAGTTTTGTCTGCCACTGATTCTTGGCTGACATTGCAGTTACCCAGTTCTGGGAAGCTATCACAGCCATCTCTCCTGCCCCGCTTCCATCGCCAAGCTTATTGTCGATCATGAATGCTCCTATCCTTCCGAGAAATACATTCAGGTAATCCGGTCTTGCCAACCTGGTTACAATTACATTCTCCCTAGCGCTGAATTCGAGGGTGAAATTAATCCTTATCCCTGCATCCTTCAGTCTCCTGGCCCCTATCAAACCTTCAGGAGTATATGGGACCTTTATAATGAACTGTTCAGGGCATATCTCATGATATCTCTTTCCGTAATACTCAATTGCTTTAATGTCGTAAGCAGTATCGGTATGAAGCTCAATACTTACCAGCCCGCCGAACTTTGATGCCAGCCTCAGACCATGTCGGGCATTCAGGATAAATGCAATCTCTTTTACCCTTTCCTCTGCCGGGAGATCTCTGACAATACTTTTTGCTTCCGATATGAAGACATCATAAATGCCCTTCTGTATTTCGTTGTTTAATAAAGTATTATTTGTTGTAAGGGCGCTCATTTCAGCTGTCCAGTTTGCTTCAGCTTCATCCATGTCTCCCGTGTCGAGCCATAGCTCTGTCCCGGTTTTATGCAAAGCTACCCAAAAAGGGTCTTTCTTGCCTGTAATGTGTTTTTCGCTGAGGTTCTTCCAGACGAAATCGCTGATTCTGGTATTAAGATCGGCCATAGTTATGATTTTTTGGTATATAACATGTTAAAGTTCATTTTGTTTGATGAATGCTGAAGGTTTGCAACCAGCCCGGCATTTATGAAAAGCTCCTTCAGCCATATGGATAGATCGTGAGAATTAGACATGTTTATAACCCGATAAATTTGTGGCAAAATTATATAAATTATTGATCGGTCTCACATAATCTTTTTAGCTTTACAGAATCTAAGATTAATCACACACAGTATGAGAACGTTAACGCTATTCCTGTTTCTGAGCCTTACGACTGCTCTGCAGGGACAAGGTACTTTCGAAAAATATTTTACCGGCAAGGTGCTTAGATTTGACTTCATGCTTGCCGGAAATAGTCAGAAAACTATTGTTTACCCTGTCGGAATGAAAGAAGAGCCTTTCTATGCAGGTTCAAAAATTAATCTGACAGATGCATTTAACTATGGAAATTTTAAATATGAAGTATTTGACATTTCGGATAATTCACTCATATATTCCCGAGGGTTTAGTACGCTTTTCCAGGAATGGCAGACAACAGCCGAGGCCAAATCAATGGAAAGGAGCTTTTATGAAGTTGCGACTATGCCTTTCCCGAAAAATAAAGTGAAGTTCGTTCTGAGCATGCGCGATAAGACTGGATCTTTCACAAAGTTGTATGAGACTGAGATCGATCCGGGCATCTATTTCATAAGGAAAGAGGAACCCGTAAAAACTGCCGTGACAAAAATTAATGATGCCGGTGATCCTTCAACCTGTGTTGACCTCGTCTTTCTGGCTGAAGGATATAAGGCAGACGAGCTGGTTAAATTCAGGGAGGATGCCAGGAAAATGGCAGATATACTTTTTGCTGAACCACCTTACAATGAATTTAAAAACAAGATCAACATCTGGGCTGTTGAGTCAATTTCCCAGGAATCCGGTACTGATATTCCCGGAGATAAGCAGTATGTCAATACGGCAATGAATTTCAGTTTCTATACATTCGATATTGACCGCTATCTTACCTCCCAGGATATCAAATCGATCAACGATTATGCTGCAAATGCACCCCACGATAATATTATTGTCCTTATAAACAGCACAAAATATGGTGGTGGTGGTGTCTATAATTATTACACAGGAACCACGGTTGGCCATCCGCTGTCACCCAAGGTATTTATCCATGAACTCGGACACGGATTTACGGGCCTTGCAGATGAATATTATTCATCCGAAGTGGCATATGAAGATTTTTACCCACTTAACGTTGAGCCCTGGGAACCAAATATTACTACAAAGGTCAACTTTGATGCTAAATGGAAGAAGCTGATCGCGAAAGATACCCCTTTACTTACTCCTAATGAAGATAAATACAAGGATATTACCGGATTATTTGAAGGAGGAGGCTATTCAGCAAAAGGCATCTACCGGCCTGAACTCGATTGCAGGATGAAGAGCAATGGACCAAAAGGGTATTGCTCAGTCTGCCGTGAAGCAGTTAAAAAGATGATTGAATTCTATCTTAAGTAATAAGAAATCATTCCAGATTTTCAAACAGCTGCTTTGCCGTATCAACCGGAATTTCCTTTTTACCAAGCCAGGCGGTTACCTTTGCATCGCGGTAACCATTTTTTGCCAGAAGTCCTGCATATTCTTCAGCACTTTCATAAGTAATGAACTTTCCAGCCAGGTAAACTATCTTGCCATCTGCAAGAGTCTCACTATCCAGTCCACGGCTTCCTGCAAGCTTTTTCATTCCTTCCAGTATATCATCCTTTACCGGTTTCGCCGACCTCATCACTTCGACTCTGAATGATAATGTAGGCGGAATAGTATCGGCCGGAGCTTTTATCACCGGCTGAATAGCCGAGGGGAATGGCTTTTTCCCCCACTCCTTTTCAAGAAGCGCTGCTCTCTCCGCTGAAACTGCCTTGCCATTTGAAAGAGAGACTATAAAAGCATCCCTGAAGCCTTTTTTCCTGACAACAGATAAAGCCCTGGTGGCATCTGCCAATTTTCTGAACATCCCGGCATAATAGTTGGTTTTATCAGTCCCGGCAATACGAAATCCATAAATCGGGGTAATTCCCTTAAAATAAGATGGCAGAACAGGGTTCCTGAAAACTGCCAGCTGAATCCGGTATATCAGTCCGGGTGGAACAACCGGATTTACTTTGACCTTTTCGCTCCCATTATCGGGTTTGGCAGATATCCCGAATACAGAAAAGATCTGTGGCGCCGGACTTCGTACTGCTATTACGCTATCTCTTTTAACAATACGGACCGGTTCGGCTACAGGTTTGACAGGTGCCTCAATCTTAGTTTCAACCGGAAAAGAATCCCTTTCAGAAGGGATCTTCTTTACTTCAGGAATACCCGGAACGAAGGGAGTTGCATTCATCGAAGCCTGTGCTTCAGTATACTTATTATCCGCCTGCTTCTGAAATGAGGCTGCAAGATTCTCAGTATCAGTTATTTTTAACCTTAGTTCTGTTTTTTCCTTGTAGTTTAGCCGGTCAATAGTCTTTTTCAGTGAATCTGCAATCCTATATAGTGAGTCAGCCTTAATATGCATCAGCATAGCTTCGGAAAGGATATTGTCATAACTGGCTGGAAGAGATTTTTCGGAAGGGACATTTTTTTGATTCTCTCCTTCACTGTTTAAACTCTTCAGAGATTTTTCAGCGGTAACTTCAGGTTCAGGCTTTGATTCATTGGCTGCATTATTATGAACAGGTTCGGAATTAAGCAGCTTCCCTTCCTTCCTGTTACATTGGTCAATATAATCAGACACTTCAAGGTCTCTCGCGGCTTTTTTGCCGGATGCCTGGGTAAAGGTGCTGAAACACTCAATGGCTTCTGCATATTTCCCTGTCATCTGCAGCGCCCTGCCCTGCCAGTATATTGCATCGGAAGGTACTATCCGGGCCACACTACCGCCAAGTCTGGCTTCATTGAGAAAAATTGCTGCCTTGTCCGGGTCACGGTTTAACCTTACAAGACAGACACCGGAATAATATTTATATAACTGATCTTTTGGATAAGTTGCCAGCAGTTCACTGAAACTGCTGAAAGCTTTTTCATAATCACCCTTCGAGAATGCTTCGATTGAAGATTGCCTTGTGGCTTTTACACCGGCATCCTGTGAAAAAAGAGTCCCTCCGGCCAGGATAACTATAATGAATGAAAGGAAAAAAGAAATCATCCTTTCCGATATGCATCCGTTTATAAATATACGTCTCACAAATATCTAATATTCAATCTTTTGATAGCACTGAAAAGTTTACCTGCCAATGCCTTTTGTTAATAACAAAAAAACAAAATAGTTCAGAAAACGATTTAAACTTTGTAAATTTACCCATATATACTATATATGAACTGTATTTTAATATTTTACAACATTCTATTTTTGGTGAATATACAGTTTCTATACAGTTATTGTTTTTTATAGCATAATTTCACAGCAAATATAACCACAAAAAAAGTTTTATTACGTCCAAGACATCAATGATATTTGGAACATTCAGGCTGAGAACTAAAATGATAGTAGATGTTTTTGCTATTTTGGGTTTTTTCTATTATCCCACTTCGTCTTATGCCATTCACTTATTACACCCTCATTCTCGCAATCCGGACAGTACTAATGAATTTCTTCAGTTTTAGGCATTAACGCAGTTTTAATCAATCCGTGGCATCCTTTTTCAAAGCACCAAATATCGGTTGATGTTAATGTCTGTGGATTATTTTTGGTACTAACCTCCTCTGTTCTGAAAGGGGTTAACAAATGTCCGTTTGTTTGTGAAGATGGAGCATCAATTGATTGGCTAAAACCAAATATTAAGTTAATACGATTTTGTATCTTTATGGTTTCGTATTCATTAGGCTAAAATCACTTCTTCTTACCTTTAGTCTTAACAAATGAAAAAAACTAACAAATCTGAAGCCGAAACCCTTCGCCAAAAGGCAGAAGAGTTGCTGAAGAAGAAATCGTTAAAAACAGATTCTCAACTTTCTGAAACCGATATCCTGAGACTCAATCACGAACTTCAAGTGCACCAGATAGAGCTGGAAATGCAGAACGAAGAACTCAAACTGGCAAACGAGCAGGCTGTAGAGCGCAATCAGGCGGAAGAGGCGCTGAAGGAAAGTGAAGAACGCTTCCGTACCTTATTTGAAAATAGTACAATAGGGATTTACAGAACGACTCCTGACGGTCAAATCCTTTTGGCTAATCCTACTCTAATTAAGTTACTTGGTTACTCATCTTTTGAAGGTCTCGCTGGCAGAAACCTTGCGGAAGACGGTTTTGAACCATCTTATGAACGGACTCATTTTATGGATATCATAAAAAGGGAAGGTGAGGTTAAAGGGTTGGAATCGGCATGGACAAGGATGGACGGGACAACATTGTTTATCAGCGAAAGTGCACGGGGCATCAATGACAAGGAAGGAAAGATAATATATTATGATGGGATAATAGAGGATATTACCCTGCGTAAACAAGCCGAAGAGATGTTACGGAAAAGCGAACAAATGCTTCAAATGGTCCTGGATAATTTCCCTGGAGTGGTATTTTGGAAAGATAGACATTCGAATTATTTGGGATGTAATCAGTCTTTTGCAACCGGAGCAGGATTAAATAGTCCGGCTGAGATTGTCGGAAAGACTGACCTTAATTTGCCATGGGCATCGACAGAAGCCATTAGTTACCGTAAAGACGATTTGGATGTTATGGAAAGTGGTAAAGGAAGATTGCACATTACTGAAATGCAGCATCAATCCGATGGTAAGGTAATATGGTTGGACACAAGCAAATTTGCTTTGCGAGATTCACTTGGTCAAGTTATTGGTGTGATTGGTGTATCCAATGACATTTCCATGCTCAAGATGGCAGAGCAGGAATTAATTAATACGAACAAGGAACTTGCCTATCAAAACAATGAGAAAGAAAAACGGGCAATAGAATTAATCATAGCCAAAGAGAAAGCCGAAGAAAGCGACCGCTTGAAATCTGCCTTTCTGACCAATATGAGCCATGAGATACGTACTCCCATGAATGGAATTCTTGGATTTACAGAACTTTTAAGAGAACCGAACTTGACAAGTGATGAGCAACAAGATTATATTCAAACCATCCAGATTAGTGGCACTCGTATGCTCAATACTATCAATAATATTGTTGATGTTTCGAAAATTGAATCGGGACTTACGAAAGTTGATATTAAGGAAACTAATATTAACGAGAAAATTGAATTCACTTATAAGTTCTTTAAACCAGAAATTGAGATTAAAGGGTTGCAGTTTTTAGTTAAAAAAGGTTTACCATCAAAAGAAGCCATCATTAAAACAGACAATGAAAAAGTATATGGAATACTGACTAACCTTATTAGAAATGCCATTAAGTTTACTTATGAAGGTTCAATTGAATTCGGCTATGAGAAAAAGGGGGAATACCTTGAATTCTTTGTAAAAGATACAGGAGTAGGCGTTCCCCAAAGACAACACCAGATGATTTTTGAGCGATTCAGGCAGGGTAGTGAATCGCATAACCGGGGATATGAAGGCAGTGGTTTGGGTTTATCCATAGCAAAATCTTATGTAGAAATGCTTGGCGGGAAGATATGGGTGGAAAGCGAAGAAGGAAAAGGCTCAATATTTTATTTTACCATTCCTTACAATGCTGTATCGGAAGAAAAAATAGAAATAGTAAATGCTGTTTCCACAGAGCATAAAGAAGTTCAGGCAAAAAACCTGAAAATATTGATTGTCGAAGACGATGAAATATCTTATTCATTTCTTACAAAAACACTCCAGAAAATCAGTAAAGAAGTTTTACATGCAATAACAGGAGTTCAAGCCGTTGAGGCTTGTCGTAATAATCCTGACATTAATTTGGTTTTAATGGACATTAGGATGCCTCAAATGGATGGAAATGAAGCCACACGTCAAATCCGTCAATTTAACACAGATGTAATTATCATTGCACAAACAGCCTATGGATTTTCTGGTGACAGAGAAAGGGCAATAGAAGCAGGATGCAATGATTATATTTCTAAGCCAATTAAAAGTACCCTATTGTATGAGTTAATCAAGAAGCATTGTAATAAATAGAAAATGAATATTAAAACGAAGATTTACTCGTAGACTACATTACAGACCGGTATTTATAAAAGTGGAAGGTATTTCTTTATGTGCCTTTACAAATTCATTTCCTGCTCTTCTTAAAGCACCGCTGCTGCTCCTATCCATCAATCTTGAGTAATATTGTTTAACTTTAAACATAAAAATTGCGATTATGGTTTTAGACATTATTGAAACGGAGATTGATAATTATAAACACTATATTACTTCAGCAGACTATGATGAATTGTATAAGTGGGAATCATTGAAGAACTTTCAAGATAATTGGGACAATTTCATGATACAAATATCATCGAGATAAGTTCCAAGTTCCTCTTCATTACCAGCCAAGGACCAGACTTTTCCCTCATTAATCACTACACTTCCACGAATAATATCCGTGCCATTTTCAGTTTTTTCTCTGATTATTTCAGCCATAAATGTTCGATTCCAATCGGCTTTGACTAAAAAGAGTTCTGTTATTTGAAGGTCCGGTAATTTTTTCTTCTCAATATGGACATTTTTATTTTGCAAATATACCCGGAAATTCAGGCTATCAGCAATTTAAGGAAATATTTATTTGATGTTCTACTATTTTAATAATCAAATTCAAGAAGTCCAACATCATCAACATGGTTATGCTTGTCTACAATTACCATATTTCTTATGTCCTGCCAAGAGATGAACAATACTCTTGGAGAAGGATCATGAACATTGATTCTTATATGCCCTACCTGGTCAACTGCACAGTCCCGAAATTCAATGATTATGTTCGGCTCTTCAACGCAAATATCTTGGACTTCGACTTTACCGAAAGTTGTTGGTGTTACCATCAGGAAATCATAGTTGGTTGCACCATTGCCTTCTCTCCCCCTATGTAAAAAACTTGCAATTGTAGGCATTTTTCTGAAAACGGAGTTAAGCCGTCAAGAAATTCTTTATTGTCGGGACTTAATGGTTTATTATTTTGTGTATTAAACTTGATATAATA
>Ga0209744_1000263_pt1 | contig 17209 bp, 14 predicted proteins | sample BarGraNGADG00311_2_FD_184494 | JGI IMG/M metagenome (GOLD analysis project Ga0209744, IMG submission 184494) | Arctic peat soil microbial communities from Barrow, Alaska - Barrow Graham LP Ref core NGADG0004-311 (SPAdes) (version 2) | ecosystem: Environmental > Terrestrial > Soil > Wetlands >... | reverse complement strand
TCCATTGCAGACAACTTCGGGAGGAACAGCTGCTGGCATCAGCAATCAAACAGTAATTAATAATCGTGTAAATGTCGCACCTACTGCAGCGATAACATCCCCAATTACTAACAGCTCATTTACAGCATTAGCAAATATTACGATTACTGCCAATGCTTCTGATGCTGACGGTTCTGTTAATACAGTAGAATTCTACAATGGCAGCACTAAACTTGGATCAAAGTCTGCAGCTCCATATTCATTTACCTGGAATAATGTTGCAGCAGGTACTTATTCTTTAACTGTTATTGCTATTGACAACCTAAATGTGAAAACCACATCTTCTGCAATCTCAATTTCTGTAAATAATGAAACAACTTCTGTAAATCAGCCTCCGGTTGTCAAAATCTCAAATCCCCTGAAAGGTAATAAATATGAAAAACTTGCTACAATTAATATTGATGCGGTTGCTTCCGATCCGGATGGCACTATCAGTAAGGTTGAATTCTACAGTGGATCTAACAAACTTGTCGAATTGACATCAGCTCCCTATTCATACACCTGGAAAGATGTTGGACCAGGAACATATTCGATAACTGCAGTTGCAACAGACAATTTAAATGCAACTACTACTTCGTCATCGATTGAATTTATAGTGGCAGCTAATGTTAAGTACGATGCTAATTCGGAAATTATTAATCTTTATCCAAATCCAAATGATGGTCATTTTTCGATTAAATTTATCAATCCACTTCTAAATGAAAAAAGTACCATAGTAATAACCGATCTAGCAGGGAAACAGGTTCATAATGGCCCTGTATCAAAAGAAGAGACTTTAAAACAATTTGATCTATCTTATCTTGGTACAGGTATTTATATTCTAATGATCCTCGGAAAAGAAATACTCATTACTAAAAAATTCATTAAGAATTAACCTGTTATTAAAAAATCGTTGATCCTTCATTGAATAATGGTTTCAGATTTGGGAAAACCTGTTCTTAAAGCATTGCTCGGGGTAACTTTATTATCATTAGTTTTATAATGTGTGTAAGTATATTGAATAATAAGTCAGTTTATTATCTTTGATTAGTATCTTTATGAGATGTTTACCTGTTTTATTTACATTTTTGCTTTTTATCAGTAGCAGCTGTGAATCAAATCAAAAAGAAATGAAAAAGATCATATTTCTACATCATAGCACAGGGCATAGTGTATGGGTTGGCAATACTAATAGATACGTTTATAAGCTTAATCAGAAAGGTGATGTAGTAAAGTTTCTGGATAATTATAATAAAAAGAAAAAAACTGATTATGTAATAACTGAACTTACCTTCCCTAAAAAAACTCCTTATGGATGGAATAATTATCCATATGATTACTATAACATTTGGGTTAAAAATGCAGGGGAAAATTACTATATGGAGGAACCCACACTTGAAATTCTTACTAAAGAATATGAAGTCATAATTTTCAAACATTGTTTCCCGGTAAGTAGAATATTGGAAGATACAGGGACTCCAAATATTGACTCCGATGAGAAAAGAATTGAGAATTATAAATTACAGTATAATGCTCTGAAACAAAAGATGCACGAATTTGCCAATAATAAATTCATTGTTTGGACGCCCGCTATATGTATAAAGAATCAGATAACTGAAGATGAGGCAAAAAGGACCTTTCAGTTTTATAAATGGATGATTGAAGAATGGGACGAAGACGGTGACAATATTTTTGTCTGGGATTTTTATAAATATGAAACAGAAGGGAGACTGTTTTTAGCTGATAAAAATGCATACGATCTAAATAACTCACATCCCGCAAAAGAATTTTCCGCAAAAGTTGCACCCTTATTCGGTAAGTATATTATCGATGTAATTGAAACTGGATCTCAATGACATTTGTTATTAATTATTATTTGAGAAAAAATGACTATTAAAAGGACTCTTCAACAATTTGAGATATTTATCCTGAAAAAAATTAGCGATAAAAGGAAAATTGAATACCTCCGCAAGCAGGGGATGAAGATAGGACAAAACTGTCATCTCAACACCATGTCGTTTTCGACTGAACCTTATCTGATAGAAATTGGTAATCATGTGGCAATAGCTGCAGGTACTGATTTTATAACTCATGATGGAGCAATTTGGTGTTTTCGTGAAGAGCTCCAAAATGCAGATGTATTTGGGAAGATAAAAATCGGGAATAATGTGTTTATCGGGAACAGTAGTACAATTCTTCCAAACACCATAATAGGCGATAATTGTATAGTCGGAGCAGGTAGTGTTGTAAGAGGAAAATTTCCTGAAGGTTCAGTCATCTTTGGAAATCCGGCAAAAGTAGTTTTGAACATGAATGTTCAGAAATTCCTTTACCTTCAAAATCCTGGATTCATGAAAACTCAAAACCTCCCAGATACGGAGAAAGCTAAAATTATCAAACAACACTTCAATATTAAATAAAAAAATCTCAGGCAGATGCGTTCAGGATTTCCGCGAACATGGTTATAAGGCTATTGATCGTCCAATTTGCAGAATAGACCTGTAATTTAAAATAGTATCCCTGCTTTTTCATCAGTATCAATTAATTCGATGTTAAGCCCATATCTGGCCAGCAAAAATGCAATATTATTATTATTAAAGGCTTCACCTGGTTGAGGAGGAACAAGCGTTATCAATCCTTTCTTTTTTAGCTCATTCATCTTCTCATTAATATCCCCACATTTAAAGCAAACATGGTGAAATCCGCCCCCTCTGTTCACAAAATTTATTAAAGATTGATTTCCTTCAACGGGTTCTATAAGCTTTATTGTTATGCTTTCATCCTTGGATAGAAAGGTTACTTTGACTTTTTGGAGTGAGTTTGTTACTATTTCTGTCATTTGCCTGTAGCCAAACACATCCTCCCAATAGGCGATACCTTCATACAGGTTCTTTACAGCAAAACAGATATGATCTATATTCATAATCTCTTCCTTTTCGAATGAATTATCCTGATGTTAAAAAATTTGCATAATCCACTGTACCATATACCGGATTTTACTTAAGATATCTCTCTATCAGCTCTTTTGTCTCCTGAATATGAGATTTTGAAGAAGCCCCGAACAAGACAGATTCAATTCTTGGAAAATTGCCAAGATATTCTATCGCTTCCTTAGGCCTCAACGCTCCGGCTGCCAATACCTGCATAGCAACTGGTCTGAATTCCTTTTCTTTCAGATATTTTTCATAAATTTCCTTCCCTCCTGACATCCTGAATCCTATTTTATTAATTGAAGTACAGATTATTGGATTATTAATTCCAACTGAGTTCAATGCATCCAGCAATGCCGGCAAGTTCATTGTTATATACCCTGGTTCAGCTTTATATTTTTTGCGGATGTAAGCATCGTATTCTTTAAAGACTTCATACATTTTCAATCCAAGGATCATATCAACCAGAACATTCTGAATAAAAATAACAGGTATATTGATCCCTGTAAACATTTTCATCTCAGCATCTATAAATATTTCCATCAACTTGATGAAATCCTTATTTAAGAATGCAAACCCTCCTTTAGCAAAAGTGCTAAAAATGTTCCCTGGAACATATTGTTTTACAGTTCCCATGATACCTAATTCGGTAACAGCATTTGCATACTTATGTGCATAAGGCATACAAGGGAATATTTTAAATCCATTATATTCAGCCGGATTCTTACGTATATGTTCACATATATTTGCTATCCTGTCATGAGTTGTACACATAAAAGTATTAATACCCAAAGATATCGACTGATCCAGAACACGTATTATAGATTCATCATCTTTGAATTGTATTGACTGAGCCCTTGATTTCTCGTCCGAAAGATGGCTTACAGCAAAAAACTGGTTATCGCCTAAAAGTACTTTTTCCATGTTAGTTTTTCTTTGCGTTTTCTAAAATCATTTCGATTACCAGATCGGTATATAAAGCCTGTTCAAAGGAATTGTACTGAGGCGGCTTGTTATTTCTTATACACTCAATGAAATAATCAATCTGAGCACTGTACTCTTCCCCACGAAGATAAAAGTTCACAGGAATTGCAAAGTCGGTAATATATTTTATGGTCCAACCCTTTTCCAGAGTTTCAGAAACTGAAGGATCCTTTAGAAATATTTTCAATTCAGTTGCATCGCATATTATTTTTCCTTTTTCACCAATTACCATAAGCGATGTCGACATTTTACGATAAGTTTCGTCACTCCAGTTTACCAGCAGAGTACCTGAGAGTCCGTTTTGCAGCATCATCAAAGAATAGACAGCATCCTCCACCCCTTTTGAATATATACTCTTTAAAATGGTTCCTTTTATTTTCTCAGGACGTCCTATTACTTCCTGAATAAGGTTTATAACATGCGAAGCATAGTCCAATAAACATCCTCCACCTTCTTCAGGACTTGAGCGCCAGGTGCTTCCCTTTTCTTTGGTAACAACAGGACCATAAGCTTCTCCGCTAAAATGAACAAGTTTTCCTAAAACATTCTTAGCCAGTAACCTCTTAAGTTCCCTGAAAGTACCTATAAACTGATTGTGATAACCTACCTGATTCACCAGGCTATTTCTTTTGGCAATTTCCGTGAGCTCTTTGCCCTGACTTGCAATAAGAGTAAAAGGTTTCTCGCAAAAAACATGTATTCCTTTCTCAAGTGCAAGTTTTACCATTGGATAATGATATTTTGTTGGTGTTGCTATAACAATGAAATCAGGAGTCGTTTCATTTACCAACTTTTGAAAATCAGTAAATGTCTTTACCGTGCTGAATTTCTTGAACGCCTCTAACACCAGCGAAGAGGTATCGCAAACTGCAACCATATCTACTTCCGGGTGCGCACCGACAATAGCCGCATGCGATAACCCCATTTTGCCTAAGCCTACTATTGCTCCTTTCAGTTTACCCATTTTTTAGGTTCATTATTAAGTTTTTAATTAATTGAAATGATTCTTTTCCTTCATCAAATACCAGCCATTTTCTTTCTGTACTATATCCGGTATTAAGAATAGCCTTTATTTCCTCATAATTGATATTGGGATTTACTTTCATTAATCCTTTATCAACAAGATATCTGTCTACATTTAGCAGTTCAGCCTGATAGATTGAAACTACCGGAATTTCCAATACAGCGAGTTCCCTTGTCATAGATCCTCCGGCACCAATGAAAAGCAAGCAATCAGAAACTATATTATAAAGAGACAGTGGTTTCTTTGCTACGGATAAGGAACTCATCTTATCCTGACAATAGTGCTCCCCCTGAATTTTATCCCTTGGAAGAACTATCACTTCATATTCCTCAGCAAGCTTTAACAAAATATCATCAAAAAAATTCAAAGGTCCTTTATAATACTGGGCTGACCAGGGTTCAGGTCTGAAATAAATTTTACTTTTCTTCTCCTTTAGCAGAGGCAATAATGCGGGTTGTTGAGACAGGTAAATAGCTTCTTTAACGCTTGGATAGAATGTCAGTTTTGTTTTAAGAGGCCATTTTTTTGTGAATTTTTCAGTCGACAGACTTATTGGCAAAATAATTTTTGTTGCAAAGAGAAATCCAAATAAATTCCCTTTAGCATGTTCATTGTCGTTTGTATACAAACACGGTATGTTTAAAAACCTTGCAACAATGGGCTGGTAAAAACTGCTTTGACTGGCTGAGATTTCCGGTTTGTGATTTCTAATAAAAATGTAAAGCAAAACTAATCTTCGAGGGAAAAACAATAATTTCTGAAGTAATCCCCGCCCGACCTTTTTGCCAATTACGTGATACTCTAAACCATGTTGTTTCAATAGCTCAATGGTATTCCCTGAATCGCGGCATGTTAATAAGATCTCATGATCAAGTTTTTTAAATTCCGAAATAAAGGGAACAAAAAATGAAACTTGCGGAGTATTTATAAAGTCAATCCAGATTCTCATTTATTCCAGAGTGTATGTAATAAGCCAGTAACTCCTGTCATAATCAGGCTTTTGAAAATTTCAAGATTACTTCAACAATTCTTTCAGCGGTATGTCCGTCCCACAATTCAGGTCTTGAAGGGAGACGATCGAGAGTAAGTGTATGCAAATATTCTTTACGTATACGCTCAATATTATTTCCCACAAGCACACTTGCTCCGCCATTTTCACGTAATGTAACTGGTCGTTCAGTATTCCATCTTAGTGTAAGACATGGAGTTCCCAATACACAGCATTCTTCCTGAAGTCCTCCTGAATCAGTCAACATTACCTTGGCTCCCATATTAAGACGAATCATTTCGTGATAACCGACAGGTTCCAGTAAGATTATAGACGGATGACAAAGTAAAGTATTCCATAATCCAATCTTAACCAGCCTCATCCTCGCCCGGGGGTGAACTGTCCATATTAACAAATGGTCAACTGAAACCTCATCAAGAAGGAACTTAATCAACGGAACAAACACCTCTTCGGAATCAACATTTGATGGCCGATGGAGGGTCATTACTCCATAACCAAAATCAATTGGTATTGTTTTTGGAAAATTAGATCCCTCGATAAGGTTTTCTTTTATAATGTTTTCAATTTTGAGCGCTGTAGCTTTTTCTCTGTTAGCCTCGAGAGTATCTATCATAATGTTGCCGACGAAATGAATTTTCTCTTCAGACATTCCCTCTTTTCTCAGATTTTCAGATGACAGACGGTCAGGAGTAAAAAGAAGATCAGATAATCTGTCGGTTACTAGCCGGTTTATCTCTTCGGGCATAGTCATATCACCAGAACGAAGTCCAGCTTCAATATGACACACTTTTATGTTAAGTTTTTTTGCAACAATTGAACATGAGAGGGTTGCATTTACATCTCCAACAACAACAACCCAATCTGGCTTCAGATCCATAAGAACCTTCTCAAATGCAACCATCGTATATCCAACCTGTTCTGCATGACTTCCCGATCCTATTTCAAGATTAATATCAGGGTCCGGTATATTCAAAGCTTTGAAAAACGCTTCAGACATTCTAACATCGTAATGTTGACCTGTGTGTACGAGAATGTGTTCAATATCACCTCCATTTTCGAGGTTATGGTTTTCAATTGCCTGAATGAATGGCGCAATCTTCATGAAATTTGGGCGGGCACCCACAACTGAGATTATCTTCATTAAATCTGGTTACTTAATAATCGTTTAAATACAAAAATATAATTATCATTAATAAGTCTTGCTTCAAAATTGAAAAAATGAACCTTCATTTTCTTAATTAGGTTTTTTAGCCTCTTCTGAAATTTGTAACATATAAGTAGAAAAGGCGTAAAACATCCAGGCCTGTGACCATCGCATATAAGGGATCTTTGAGGTAAAGAACCTGTTTTTCTGGTAATAGAAGTAACCTTTATCAGATTTCATGTTTAATATCGTCCAGTTTAAAACTGAGTCTATTAATTCTTGGTTTTCACAAAACTTTCCAAGTCTGAAAAGGGTAATAACTAACTGTGCAGGGGCATGAATATCTATTGGGTATACCGAGTTACTATAGTATCTGGGAATACCATTCTTAGAAAAAAATGTATTCAGATAGTATTCCAATCCGCTTTTCAGATTAATTTCATATGAATGATCTCCAGTAAACCTCATATAATCTGATATACATTCAAGATTGTACCCGGTATGAAAATTATCTATCCACTGGTGAAAAGGGAGTAATCCATATGCCCAGGAACCATCGTTGTGTTGAAATCCACAGCAATAATTCAATGATTTTTTAGCTTCTTCTTTTAATATTGACTCACCGGTAATACTGAATACCCTGGCAAGCAATTTGCTTCCTAAAAGGGAGGCATTGAACACAACACTTTTATCGATTGATGAATAGGAAAAAGCAAAATTACCATCGTCATTATATGTTCTGTTCAGATCTTTTAATATGTAGTCACAGGTACTTCTTGCGGCTTTTAAAAGTTTTTCATCGTGAACTATTTCATAAGCATCAAGCAATGAATTCGCAATAAATGAAGAAACAACAATAGTTGGCGTAAACTTTGGCTGAAAGAAAGCTTTTGATTCCCAGTCAAAATTGTAGCCCCAGCTTGCCCCTCTTTTTCCAGGCGAAACTAATTCCAAAATTTTATTTATAAAGAAATGAATCTCGGTAAGATACTCCTCGCGCGCATCTGACTTGTACAAAGAACAGTATCCTGAGAGAAAAAGACCTAAAGCCTTAGGATTATACTCTTTTTTTATTCCGCAGAGAGGTCTTAAGTTAAAAGGCGATCTCTTGAACGCCTGTATCCAAACTAATCTTGCCATCCGATTTCTGGGAATATATGGCAAAGATTGAAAAAAGGTGCTGTTTAATCCATCGTATGGATCATAGCCTTTGAATTCTTCCTTTTTACAATAAATAGCTAATTCATCAAGCGCCTTCCGGACCTTCTTTTGCATTTAAATCAATCTTCTGAGGTAAACCTGTGTAAAGACTATCAAGAATCTTAAATGTGGTGATAGTGGTGAGGCAAATTGATCTGAAACCAATGGGACTTTCATTACCATCCCGTACAACATTCAGAAAACTTTCGACCTCCTCTTTATGCCCTTTTCCACTAGATTTAAGTTTAGTTATTTTATTGCCACTGAATATATTACCGCTTCTAAAATCGTTAATTACACCAATTTTACCTGCACCAAAAACTTCAATGTTCTCTTTTGGCATCGATTTATCTCCGTTAGCAAGATAAGTGAGATTTCCAACTGATCCATTTTTGAACTTTATTACAATTGCAAGATTATCTTCAGGTACAATTTTATCATTTGAAGTACTTATTGATTCGGCAAAAACCGTTACTGGTTCAGAGTCAGTGAAGTACTGCATCAGATCAACAAAATGGCACATTTCTCCAATAATCCTCCCTCCGCCTATTTCAGGCTGTTGGATCCAATGTTCTTTTGGTATTAATCCGGCATTGACCCTGATATTAACAACCAGCGGTTCAGAGACACTAAGGAATTCATTTTTAATCTGTACACTTATTGGAGCGAACCGTCTGTTAAACCCCACAAGCAATGGCCGACTGGTTTTAGTTTTTGCAGAAATAACAAAATTCAGTTGATCCATATTAATTGCAAGCGGCTTCTCTACAAAAACATTTTTATCAGCTTCTAAAGCTTTAATAACCAAGTCAGAATGTGAAGAATGTGGTGTCGCAATAAAAACTGTGCTTATGTCTTTTTTATTTAGAATGTCGTTTGCCTCTGATGAGCAAAAGTTGAATTTAAACTTATCTGAAACATTCTTTGAAGTAATTCCTCTAGAAGTAACTACTCCGTCTAAAGATGCGCCCCATGCCTTAACTCCAGGAATCAGGTAGCTCTGCGCAAAACTTCCCGCTCCAATAAAACCTACATTTATGTTTTGTAGAGGAGTGTTCCTAACCTGGACGAAAGTATTCTTTTTTGTGGAATAGTTTTTATACCTAAGTAAGATTCCTATGTGCATCTCTTTGTTCTTTCCCAGAACAATATCGTAAGCCTTAATAGCCTCGTCAATATCAAAAACATGGGTTATCAAGGGTTTTACATTAATTGTCTTTTTCGACAAAAGTTCGAGGAATGTTTCCATATTTCTTTGTTCTGTCCATCTGACATAAGCAAAAGGATAATCCATTCCTGATTCCTCATAATCAGGATCATATCTACCTGGACCATAGGAACATGACATTCTAAGATCGAGTTCTTTCTTATAGAAATGTGGATCCCTTGGAATATCCATCTTTACTGCTCCAACAATAATAATTTTACCTTTCTTGCGGACAATTTCAGATGATAATACAATCGGATCGTTGGATTGAGATGCTGCAGTAATAATTATTGCATCAAATCCATGTCCGAAAGTAAAATTTTCACATGCACTTAACAGGTTAGAATCATCTCTCCTTAAAGCAGTATCCGAACCAAGTTCAAGTGCTAATTTTATTAATTTATCATCAAGATCGATCCCAAATACTTTGCATCCGTTTGCATTCAAAAGTTGGCAGGTAATCTGACCTAACAAGCCCAGACCAATGACACAAATTTTTTCTCCGAGACGTGGTTCAGCCTGACGAATGCCCTGCATAGCAATAGCTCCAAGTGTAGTAAAGGCAGCTTCCTCAACAGTAACATTGTCAGGTATTTTAGCTACCAGATTCTGGGGTATAGCCACAATTTCAGCATGAGAAGCATAATCCTGACCTGCACAAGCCACACGATCTCCAGGTTTAAATATTCCATTTTTGTCCAAAGAAGCGATAACTGTACCAGCCGTACTGTAACCAAGCGCTTTAAGAGAATCCAGCTTGGTTTTAACTTTAGTTATAGTAGCAGCCAATCCCTCTTTCTTCATGTTTTGAAGTACCTGAGCTACTAATTCAGGACGTTGTTTTGCTTTCCCTAACAAGCTGGCTTGAGCTACCTTTACAGTACTGCGTTCAGTGCCGGCACTTATAAGTGAAAAATCATTTTCTACTAATACCATACCGCTTGAAATAGATGGCATAGGCACCTCATCAACATATAGTTCACCGGTTTTAAAATTTTGGATAAGTTGTTTCATTTTGATCGTTTCAATTTTGGAAGAATGGATTTCTTGTGTTTATAACCTGGTTGATATCATATTTTGATTTCACTAATGACAAATGTTTTGCTAAAGCATCGTCATCGAATCTTCTTTTAATCGGTTTACAAGGATTCCCAACACTAATAGTATATGGAGGCAATGATCTGATAACATTACTCGAGGCACCAATTATACATCCTTCCCCGATTGTTACTCCATCAAGAATTGTCACATTTCCTCCAATCCAAACGTCATCCTCAATTATTATTCCCCTCGATGATTTTAAATTTGAATAAGAAAACATTGTTTTTCCTAAAGTATCGTATGTATGATTTGAGCACTCGATCAACAAATTTGGACCAATCATTATATTGGAACCAAATTCAAGTTTATTTGCCGAGATATAGAAGCTCCTTCCAATGAAAATGTTTTCACCTAATGTCATTTCCTCAGGATTTAAAATATACCCGTTCATTGAGAGTATTACATTTTTTGATTTACCCTTAAACTTGTTGTAATACTTAAAATAATACAATCTCCTGATGAAATTCTTTATTTTTTTGATAACCATAATTTTTCAAAATCATCTTTCAAATATTCGACAGAAAACTTATTTCGCATATTTAATGAAAATTCAACTACATTATTAAGTTTCCCTGCTTCTTTTATCATCATAGCAAAGTTAACAGAATCACGATCATTTACAATAAATCCATTCTTACCTTCACAAACAATTTCAGATACTGCTGATACATTAGTTGTTACAATAGCACATCCACAAGCCATTGCTTCTACCAGTGAAGTCGGCCAGCCTTCAGTAAATGAGCCCAGAACAAAAACATCAGCGGAATTTAAGTAAAGAGATATTTCATTTTGTTTCAATTTCCCGACCAGCTTAATAATGCCTTTCTCAAACAAAACCTTATTGTAATTTTCAATCTTTTTTTTATCTTCTCCATCACCAACAAACACGATTTTTACATTTTTATAATCAGTCTCAGAGTATAATTCAGCAGTGGCATCAATCAGTAATTGCCAACCCTTGATCCAACTTAACCTGCCCGTAGTGACCAGCAGAAAATCGTTGTCATTTATATTTAAACTTTTGCGACAATTGGATTTGTCGGCAGGATAAAAAATCTGAGGATTAAACCTGGTCGGAAATGAAATAATATCTTCTTTTTTAAGAATATTCCCAGTCCTGGCAATGGCATCAAGAATAGCCTGATTGTCAGCCGCTGCTAAAATTACAGTAGCTTTTCTTTTCAGAATTCTGAAGAGGAATTTTTCATATAGAATCCCGAGTACTCTTAGATACTTATATCGTGAAATTGCAACTGAATTAGCGATACCTGCAAAACAAAAACATAAACTATTCCATTTAAAAAAATTCAATGCAAATAAGAACTGTGGGGATTGTGTGAAGATGTTCTTATTATCCATTTTTCGAATCCTGGGGAGATAAAACAGTAATAATAGGAATGTCTGAAGTCGAATCGGAATCAAAGGTTTCATATCAGATTTTCTAAAACGACCTATTCCAAAAAAATGGTAATAAACTCCGTTGATCTCTTTCCGGAACCATTTCCCAACAGGGTCAGATTCATCTGTGATCAAACCAACCAGAGCCACCTGATTCCTGAACTGATCAATCAATTGTCTTGAGAAAGAGAGTGTACCTCCCATTGGAAAATCCAGAAAATTGACCGGATCCATATGAATGAAACGTATTTCAGCAGAATTAATCATAATCAGATTTTATCTATTTCTTTAAGAATATGAGTTTTTGCCATATGCCCAGGATCTTAGAGATATTTTCATAGTATCCTCCGCTGTCATAAAGTGCATTTCTTGGTATTGTGTAAGGATCTACATTTTCAACATTAATACTTCCGGGATTTGTAGTAAAAGACATTTTATAACCACATTGTTTAGTAAAGCTCAGAGTATCTTCATTATAATCCCCATTAGGAAAAGCAAGATACTCTATATTTCTATCTAACGATTGACTTAGGAATTTTTTAGATTCCTTTAATTCAGTAATTTGGGTTTCAGGTGAACATCTTATCAGAATAGGATGATTTAAAGTATGTGAACCAATTGTTATAAACTCATTTTCACTTAATTTGATAAGTTCTTCCAGAGTAACTGAACTTCTATTTAAACAATAATTATGTTTAAGAATTGATAATTTTTCATTGAACTCAATTTCCTCTAATTTCTTAAATTCCTCGACTTTTTTAATTCCGGAATATTTATACTGACCTTTTATCAATGAATATTCCCACCAAAAATTCCCTTCCTTTAATGCATTAGTTGTAATAAAAATTACAACCGGAACTTTATATTTATTTATTGATTCCATTAATTCGATATTCCCCTTCCATCCATCATCAATACTTATGAAGGCAAACTTTTCAGTATTTAGTTTCTTGCGAATAATAGAATCAAGTTCACCTATCGAAATAAATCTATACCCTCTTGTAAGTAACCATTTCAATATATTCTCAAAAAGTTCCTTAGAAGGATTATGGAAATACATTGAAAGAATACCTTCGTGTTTAGGCTTAGTTATATAATAATACTGAATCAATAAAAATGCTAAAGATTCTCTGAGGAACCTTTTTACAACATTTATTTTTCTATCTGTTTTTTCAGTGGTGATTTTAGAATAGAAGTTAATAAAACTATTTGTCATACTATCAATAGTAAAGAAATTCTGAATCCTTTCCTGCCCGGCGATTCCCATTCTAATTCGTAACTCTTCATTATTTAGTAATAGTTCTATTTTCTCTGCTAAGTCTTCAGGATTTGATTTTTTTACTAAAAATCCAGTCTCCTGATCAATAATTATTTCGTTTGTTCCACCACCTGAAGTTGCCACTACAGGTTTTGCCAATGCCATATACTCAAGAATTGAATTTGAGATTCCTTCAGTGAATGTTGATAACACACCAATATGAAGAGAATTTATATATGATTCAACGCCAAATCGTTTACCTAATAACCTAAAATATTCAAAATCGTCTTCTTTAATATTTCGTTGTAATCCAATAGAATCAGTATTTTCGCCTATTGCCAGAAAAGTAATATCCCTCCTTCTTTTTAACAGAATTTGTGCTGCAGCAAAATAAGTTACATAATCTTTGTATATGGTATTGGACGCAACCATTCCAACTATGTACCTGGTATTAATATTTAGCTGGTTTCTAATACTATCTTCTTCGATTATCTTTGTAGTTCTTTCAAAATTGTATCCATTATTAACTACGTAGCTTTTATTTCCCGGCGCACGGTAAGCAATCAATCCTGCTTTAGAATTACCAATAATTATGTCAGAAAATGGAAATGTAATTTTAGCTCGAAACCAATGTTTATTTAAAATATTCTGTTGCTCAGGTGAATTTGCGATTAAGCCATTCACTAACTTAATATTAAGTAATTTACAAACTGGTACGCTATAGACAGCTGTCATACTGTCCCAACAATGTACAATATCCGGCTTATAACATTGACAGAGCTTGTAGAACATTCGGTATACAGATAAATCTTTCTTTGTTCTCCTGATCAGGTAGTGAATAGGAATATTTAAATCTAAAACTTCCCTATAATAAATCGTATTGCTCATTGTTGCAAGCTCAAAGTCGCAATCCTTTCTTTGATTAAGTGATTTAAGTAATTCAGTAAGCCTTCGTTCTTTTCCTCCGCAGGCCAACTCATTAATGAAAAATAATACTCTCATACAATGATCTTTATTAAATCGTTTAAGGTCACATTTTATTTACAAGATAATGACAGTGCATTATCTTGTAAATAATACTGTGAAGAAATAGAAGAAATTTATGTTTTATGCTTTCTCCTTTCATTTTGGTCCAGGACTTTATTGTATACACCTTCAAATTCCTCAGCCATCCTATTAATTGAAAAATGATTGTTTATCCTCTCCTTTCCCTTATTGCCCATGGAAATCCTGATTTTCTGATTATCTAATAAATAATTAATAGAGTCAGCAATCTTTTCACTGTTCCGCTCAATACAATAGCCGGTTTCTCCCTCTAATATTATTTCCTTACTTCCCCCACATAGGTCAGTTGAGATAACCGGCTTTCCCAAAGCCATATACTCTATGATAGAATTAGATATGCCTTCTGAGTAAGTACACAATAAACCTACATCTGAAGCAGAAACAATTCTCTCCACATCATTCTGACTTCCTGTCAAAACAACATTATCAATATTCTCATCATTAATTCTGAGTTTAATCTGCTCTAATCCAGAACCGTCACCCACTCCTATAAATGTAGTATCCTCTCTGGTTTTTCTAATTTCTTTGGCTACATCAAGGAAAAGATTGTAATCTTTGTAAAAAGTGAAAGCGGCAACCATAACAACAATGAATTCGGTTTTTATACCAAACTCTTCTCTCACTTTGTGTGGATCGAACTTTCGTTGAAATCTTTCGAGATGAACTCCATTCCATATGACTTTGGCTTTAGGGGTATTGATTTTATACGCCTCAAGACCGGCTTTTGAATTTGAAAGAATAACATTAGCGAAAAAGATATCTGCCATAAGAAAGAAATATTTTATGGAAAAAACCCCATAACCCCTATCAGCGTCGGCTATCATACTGGAAACTAGTGGAATATTAAGCAACAATTTCGAGGGAATAGAATAAAAAGTAGTCAGTCTCCCCCATGAATGAATGATATCCGGATTAAAATGACGACAATACTTATAAAACTTAATAAAAGGAAATGGATCGTATTTTGTCCATTTCCGTCTTATAATTACTATTGGAATACCTAGTTCATAAACATATTGATAGTGGATCTCATCCTCAGTAAGAACGAGCGTTATAGAGTAATCTGTGTTTTCCTTAAAGTATTGAAGTAATTCGAGTAATCGCCTTTCTTTTCCTCCATAATACATGGTCTCCGTAAAAAAAAGAATTTTCATTTTAGCTATAATAATCTGGTTATCAATTATGAAAGAAGGAAATAAGCATCAGTTCAAATCAATAAAATAGTATCAATCAAATATAACAGGCTCAATTGAGGAATCCTTCAAATGTACTTTACTGTACTGTTTCAGATATCTTCTGTCCCTTAAATATTTTTTCCACTGATCAAAAGGAGAAAAAATCCACTTCATTCCATCGACAGCTATAATATCATCTAAAGCATTAATTGTATGGATTGTATGGACCTTATGTTTTCTCTGGTTTTCTTTATTTATAGTAATTAACATATATGGTTCCTCATTAAAACTTAATTCATTAAGAACATTAATTTTATTAATAGTTATAGATTCACCATACTTATTTTCACAATTCTGAGATGGTCTGTAATAGGTCCCATTTACCTCAACAATGTTTCCGGCAGGACGAGTACCATTTGACGATTGTTTCACGGGATTTTCGGGATGCGGGATATAAGGGCCCAACAAATTATCTGAAATAAATATATGTAGTTCAAGAGAAGAAGAATCTCCTTTTAGCGTTCCAAAAAGCCAATATTTGTCTTTATGTTTAAGGATGGTCGAATCGAGAAGAGGCAGGTTAATAATTTCCTGTACAAAATTCAAAGAATGATTCAGATAGTCATACACATAGCATGACAATTTTCCACTCCGTGAGGCTTCAGGGAATACGTAGATTCTGGCGTTTTCTTCAAATATAAAAGGATATGATAGGTGACTTCTGGTATCTAATAATATCTTTTGATTTGATATATTAAATTCATTATCAAGCGTTTGCACTGATATATTACCATAGAAATCCTCTAATCCAAAGTCTTCAAAGAGAATATTCAATTTACCATCACCTGTTTTTAATAAAAAAGGATCAGCATAAAAATGATCGAGTGGGGTTTGCGGATACCATTTAATATCCTGATTAAAAGTCTTACTTCTAATAATTTCTTTTATATCACAATTGCTCAAACCAATAATCCATTGTTTGAAGAATAATTTATTAAAATATTTAGTGAGTATTTGGTACATCTTAATCTTAAGTTCTTCTTATTCACACCTTATTTTTAAGTTCAATAAAAAGGTCATTTATCTCATTTATTTTATTCATATTCAATAAATAGTTGCGATCTACAAATGATTTAGCTTTTTTAGAAAATTCTTCAGTATTTTGAATTGAACCCATTTCATTTACCAGCTTATCCAAATCACCATCCGCAACAAATCCTAACCCTTCCTTTTTAATAATACCTCCGGGGTCGAAGGACAAAGATAACACTGGGATTCCGCATGCCCATGCCTCTATGAATATATTTGGAAAGCCCTCCATTGGAGACGTTGAAATCAGAGCTTTTGAATTCAGAATATGATATATGGTTTCAGAATGACTGAGACTGCCGAAAAGAGTAACATTTTTAAATGATTTTAGTTTTTCGAAATATAAGTAACCAGTCTTATCACGTGGTTGTCCAATAACTTTGAATGTTGCAAAAGGGGCCTTCTCGACAAGTTTGTAGAATTCAGCAAATCCTTTACGTCTATCGAGGGCTCCAACATAACTAAAGTCATGTCTTACGGGGTTTGCAACTTCAGGTATTTCTTTCAGTTCTATTAAATTATTGAATATAAATGACTTGATGCCTTTTTTAATCAGAATATTTTTCTGCCCTTCGTGCTGTACAAGAACAGTATCTGCTTTGCGAAC
>Ga0209744_1000261_pt1 | contig 17321 bp, 13 predicted proteins | sample BarGraNGADG00311_2_FD_184494 | JGI IMG/M metagenome (GOLD analysis project Ga0209744, IMG submission 184494) | Arctic peat soil microbial communities from Barrow, Alaska - Barrow Graham LP Ref core NGADG0004-311 (SPAdes) (version 2) | ecosystem: Environmental > Terrestrial > Soil > Wetlands >... | reverse complement strand
TCTTTTCTTCAGTGTAGCTGATCTTATTGTTCAAACTTACAAAACGGCAACCCAGAGTGGTGTGACACAGATTGCATTTTATTTTGAAAAACCGATGCTGGTAACTGACGTCGGAGGTTTAAGTGAGATTGTTAAAGATGGTAAGTGCGGTTATGTTGTGAAACCAGAACCGGAATTCATAGCAGAGGCGATAATCGATTACTTTGATAACAACCGTAAAGAGCAGTTTACAGCAGGGGTGAAGCAGGAAAAGGAAAAATTTTCGTGGGAAAAGATGACTAAAGCGATAATTGAGGTGTACCAAAGATGCCTCTCCCCAACCCCCCGCCGAAGCGGGGCAGGCTCTCCCCCAGGAGGGAGGGGCTAATATGTTGTATATCATTTAAATGCGATCAACTTCCCCCGCTCTCTTGGGAGCGGGGGACTGGAGGGGGTGAGGCGCCGGTTAGATATTCACCTTATCCTTAATCAGGTAACTATTCCGTTCTGATGAATTCCTGTTAACCAGTTCTCCCAGGAATCCTGTAAGGAAGAGGAATGATCCGATTATCATTACTGCAAGTGCGATGAAAAAGAAAGGACTGTTAGTAACCAGGGGAGCTCTGAGATGATGGGAGACAAAAACTAATTTTCTGACACCCAGATAACCTGCCATAATAAAGCCAATTATAAACATCAACGTACCAAGGGAACCAAACAGATGCATCGGGCTTTTACCGAACCGGGTAATAAATCCTATCGTCAAAAGATCGAGATATCCTTTTATAAATCTGTCAAACCCATATTTTGTAACCCCGTATTTTCTTGCCCGGTGTTCAACAACTTTTTCACCAATCTTCCTGAAGCCGGCTTCTGCAGCCAGAACTGGTATGTACCTGTGCATCTCACCAAAAATCTCAATACTCTTTACAACTTCCAGCCGGTATGCTTTAATTCCGCAGTTAAAGTCATGAAGTTTTATTCCCGATGACCATCTGGCTGTCCGGTTATAGAACTTGCTTGTGACACGTTTTAGGAAGGGATCATATCTTTTCTTTTTCCAGCCCGACACAAGATCATATCCTTCCAGCCTGATCATCTTTATTAGTTCGGGTATCTCATCCGGACTGTCCTGCAGATCTGAATCCATTGTAATGACAACATCACCGGATGCTACGCTAAAACCTGTGTGAAGGGCTGCTGCTTTACCATAGTTCCTTCTGAAACGGAAACCTTTTACTGACTGATTTTTTTCTGCAATTGACTCAATCTTGTCCCAGGATGAATCAGAACTCCCATCATCAACATAAATAATTTCAAATGAAATCATACGTGAAGAACAAACCCTGACAATCCAATCGGTTAATTCCCGAATAGAATCCTCTTCATTAAAAACAGGGATTACAAGCGATAGATCCATCAGAATTGTATTCAGATTAGTTTACAGGGGTGTCTATCAGCGGATTACCTTCCTTTTTAACGAAGATACTTACAAGAAGAGAATAAATCACTCCAAAAAACATGGAACCAAAAATAGCGAAGATCGCCATTATTGCAGGTTTCATAATTTTTTCGGTGAATGCCTTACCTGCATCAATAGCAGTCTGTGGCATCCCTTTTTTCTCCATCATTTCTTCAGATAGCGCCAATGATTTTTTTACTAATCCCGGATCAATCACCGCATAGAGAAGGTATGTAAAAACAGCCATTATTATTGCATAGTATACGTAGATAACTGCACCGGCGCCAACAGATTGACCATACGTAATCTGGCCATGCATATAATTATCGCGATAGGATTTGAGAAGAAAGTAGAGAAGGAATAACTGAATCGGAACGTTGATGTATCCTACTGATTTGTTGAGGGTGAGATCAAGAAAATACAAAACCAGAGAAAATGCGATTCCTGCCAGTGCTAAAATCAGGCCATTCGTTAAATTAGCTTTCCAGACATTAACTTTTTCTTCCATGATGCAAATTATTTGATTTTTAAGTTAGTTTAATTGACTAACAACAAATATAATGTAAAAATAGAAATGGATGATGTTGTTAAATTGGATTAATTATTTTGCAGGCTTCTTAAAAAACCCTACTTTTGTGCGGGGTAAGTCTTATACGACCAGCTCCTGCTGAACTCCCCCAGGATCGGAAGGTAGCAAGGGCAGGCAGTTGTAGCGGTGCGATATAAGGAGCTTACCCTTTTTTTTATAACCCCCAAACCCCCTGAAGGGGGCTTGAAAGCGGATAGTTTTTAGCCCCCCTTTAGGGGGGATGGGGGGCAAAAGCTCCAAAAACCCAATGCTTATCCGAATTTATAACGAGAATCCAAATCCTAAGCATATAAGACAGGTAGTTGACCTGCTCGAAGATGGAGGAATTATCATTTATCCTACCGATACTGTTTATGCGATGGGTTGCGATATACTGAAAACAAAGTCTATTGAGAAGATAGCAAAGTTCAAAGGATTAAATCCCAAAAATCCAGAGCTATCACTTATATTTCATGATATGAGTCAGCTTTCGGAATATACTATAATAAGGGATAACACAATATTTAAACTTCTGAAGAGAAACCTGCCGGGTCCCTTTACTTTCATTGTTCAGGCAAATAATCAGATACCAAAACTGTTTAAGAATAAGAAAAAGACCGTAGGTATAAGGATCCCTGATAATAATATTATACTTGAGCTGGTCAGAGAACTCGGACGACCGATTATTACCACATCGATACACGACCCTGACGAAGTAATTGAGTATACCACCGACCCTGAACTTATTTATGAGAAGTATTCTGATTTTACTGATGCTGTCATCGATGGTGGTTATGGCAGGAACGAAGCCTCCACAATAGTTGACTGTACAGGCGAAGAAATAGAAATTATAAGACAGGGTCTCGGAGTTCTTGAATTTTGAAAATCAATGCTTGTAGAAATTTCTGCTAAACAGGATCATAACTGTAAGAAGTTCAAGTCGTCCCAGTAACATTAATGCTGACATGAACCATTTGCCTGCCATCGGAAGGGCAGAATAATTTGTAAAGGGGCCGAAAATACCCAGACCGGGACCAATATTCCCCAGCATTGAAGCAGAGGTACTGAAAGAGGTAATAATGTCATACCCCATAAATGAAATAACCAAAGCACCAATGCACATTACAAAAAAGTATAGTGCCATGAATACCAATAGATTATAGATTGTGCTTTGTGAGATTATTCTTTTATCGAGACGAACGGGAATGAAAGCATTTGGATGTATTAATCTTTTTAGTTCCTGACGGCTGTTTTTTGTAATAAGAAGTAACCGCACAATTTTAATTCCGCCGCTTGTTGATCCGGCTGTTCCTCCGGTTAACATCAGAATAAAAAAGATTATTATTATTATGTTTCCCCATAAGTTGTGGTCCTGGGTATAGAAACCTGTAGTTGTGATAATGGAAATAACATGAAAAGCCCCATCAAGTATCGCTTTGCTGACCGGGAAACCTGATTTAAAATAAAGAATCAGGGATACAAGCACCACAAAAATAAAGCATATCAACGAGTAAAAAACAAATTCACTATTGCCAATTACCTTTTTTATATTCCCCTTCAGACCGAAATAAACCAGAGTCATATTGGTACCTGCAATAAACATGAATACCGTCATGATAATCATTATATAAGGAGTGGAAAAAGCAGCAATTCCATTATTTCGTGTAGAAAAACCTCCTGTTGACAAAGTTGAAAATGAATGGCAGACAGCATCAAAAACCGGCATTCTTCCAATGATAAGTAATACGACTTCCGAAAGTGTTAACAAGAAATATATAGTAACAAGACGTATTGCCGCATCTTTTGTTCTGGGATGGATCTTATCAGTGGAATGCCCCGAAAACTCAATTGCTGCAAGCTGGATATTAAAAGTTTTAAAAACCGGGAAAACAGAAAGTGAGATAAATATTATTCCTATTCCGCCGAGCCATTGTGTAAGACTTCTCCAGAACAGAATCCCGTGAGGCATTGATTCAATATTAGTAAGTATAGTAGCGCCAGTAGTAGTAAAACCTGAAATCGACTCGAAAAAAGCATCACCAAATCTGCTTACTGATCCGCTGATAATAAATGGTAAAGTTCCAAAAAGACTGAAAATAAGCCAGATACCTGTAACGATGATATATCCCTCTTTATTTCCAAAAATCCGTTCTTCGTTGCGGAGAGGAGTAAAGACTAAAACACCTGTTACAATTGTGATGAAAGCAGAATAGCAAAAAGAAGATGCTGCATGTTCATGGTATACGAGACATACTCCTGCAGAGATCAACATGAACAAACCTTCGACAATGAGCATCAGGCTGAAAGCCCTGGCTATTATTCTGAAGTTGATCATAAATAATCAGGTAAAATATTTGGAAAGTGTCTCGTAGGCTGAGGGTAGTGTAAAAACAACCACCTTGTCATTGGCTTTTATTATAGTGTCGCCGGTTGCAATGAATGGTTCTCCATCTCTGGTCCCACCTCCAACAATAGCATCCTTGGGGAAGTCCAAACTCCTTAATGTGCCCTTCGTTATTTTTGAGTTTGCCGGAACATTAAACTCAATAACTTCAGCATCTGTTCCGGTCATGTACTTAACCTGTGTCACATTTGGATTAGTCGTATGTCTGAAAATTCTGCTTGCGGCAGATATCTTTTTATTGATGATTGTGTCGATACCGGTGTTCTCAGCAAGATTTATAAACTCCATATTCTCAACCTCAGCAATAGTCTTTTTCACGCCCATTCTTTTCGCAAGAAGGCACGACAGGATATTTGTTTCTGAATTACCGGTAACTGCAACAAAAGCATCCATATGTGTTATTCCTTCCTGTTCGAGCAGGTCAACATTTCTGCCATCACCATTAATAATCAGGGTATTATCGAGGATATCCGCAAGATCTTTACATTTTTCAATATTTGAATCTACAAGCTTGACTTCACATGTTTTCTGAAGATATAAGGCAACGTGTTTACCGATCCTGCTTCCACCAAGGATCATAATACTTTTAGCTTCAAAATTTTCTTTTCCCGATGTCTTCATCATTTCATTGATTCCTTCGTGTGTTGAGATAACAAAGACCATATCTCCCAGCTGAAAATGTTCATTTCCCCGCGGGATGATGGTTACGGCATTCCTTTTGATTGCAACAGCCCTGTATTTATCAGTTCTGTGACTGACAGAAATTTCCTGAAGGCTTTTGTTAAGAATTGGCGCTTTCTCATCAAGTTTCTGAACATACATTGCCAGTTTGCCCCCTGAAAATTCCATGAATTCAGATGACCCTGTCTCATGAAGCAGTCCGAGAACCTCACGTGCAGCAATCAGTTCAGGATAAATCAATGAATCAATACCTATTGACTTAAAAAATTCAAGTGTGGAAGGTTCCAGATAATCGAGATTGTCAATACGGGCTATTGTTTTAATGGCTCCAAACCTTTTAGCGAGAATAGACGAAGTTATATTGGTATCTTCGGAATGAGTTACTGCAATAAAAAGGTCAGTTTTTTTACGCAAAGCATCCTGTAAAATCTTTACGGACGTAGCAGAGCCCTCATACGTTAAAACCTCCAGAGAACTATCTATTGGCTTCAGACGTGTCCCTTCCGAATCGATAAGAATAATTTCATGATTTTCATTCGATAGCATCTTGGCAAGATGTGTCCCAACTTCGCCTGCCCCGGCAATTATTATTCTCATTAAAAATTTTTTTGAAAAAACATGACAAAATAAGAGATAAATCCCTTAATACTCAAGTTTTTTGCGACATTTATTTATAAACCTTTTATAGCCGTTTGATAAACGCTCCTGATTTTCTTACATAATGTATGGAGTCGATTCCGGTAATAACAACATATTCTGGAATACAAAATCCCGAAGTCGCTTTGGATGAAATAATAATTATCTCCGGAGGATGCGTGAAAGCTATATTATTTTCAATATCCGGTCTTGAACCGGTAAGAATTACAATATCGGGTATGTATTTCTGTACTGAGCTTCTGGTAAGGATATTCGTGATCAGTATCTTTTTCGAGCCCGCCCTTATACAGTAATAATTATTCACCAGTTTGGCAGGTTTAATCCTGAGTCCAAGTGATGCACTATGTCTAATTACTTCCGGCCTTGTAATAGTGGTGTCTGAGTAGAGATTTAATATTTTACCGGTTTTAATTCCGATAGTCGAAGAACCGGGTGTATTATAAATTATTAAATCATTTGTTGTTCTTGAAGAAATTTCCCTGACTGTACCAGCTAAAATAAAAAGGATCATTATCAGAAACGGATAAAAGACCGGGAATGGTTTTTTCTTCAGTACCACACAACTAAAAAGGAATATTATTCCGCTGAGCAGGATGCATTCAACTGTTGTCATTCCAATGTTATCAATAGTTGCATAGGGAAGGGAAGCGGCTTGAGCTGTTAATAATTCGGTTATTCCTGTTACCTGGTTTAGTAATAAAACAAGAAATTGTGAAAGAAACCTGACTGGAAAAAACAGAGGGACAAGACATCCTATGATAATCAGCAGGTTAGATATTGGAACAATAATTATATTGGTAAGAATGAAATATGTCGGGAACCTGTTAAAAAGCATTATTGTCAGAGGAAGGGTACCTGCCTGAGCAACAATTGTTACAACAGCTGATTGCCAGATTTTATCTGTGAGCCAGTTTTTAAAATGCAAAACATTATAAAAGTCTCTGTAAAAGCAGATAATATAAATAACAGCTGAATATGAAAGCAAAAATCCGGCGTCGAAAATTACTGATGGTCTCAGCAAGATAAGAACAAATGCGGATGCCAGTACCGAATTTACTCCGTTTACCGGTCTTTTCATGAGGGTACCTGCCTGAAGGAATGAAAACATCAGAGTAGCTCTGAGCACAGAAGGAGTGAGTCCCGTCACAAAGGCAAAAGCCCACAGAATAACAATTGCGACAATTATCCTGAGAATGTTTAATCTTCCTTTCAGAAAAAAAAGTAAGTTGAAAATAAACAAACTAAGTATTACCGCATGAAGACCTGAAACTGCCATAATGTGCATAACTCCGGCTTTAATGAAGTTCTGTTTCTGTTCAGGGTCAAGCATATTTTTCTGACCAAGTGTAATAGCAGCTGCCAAAGCAAGTCTTTCCCCGCTAAGTCCCCGTTCTTTGTACATATTGATTATTTTTTCCCTGATAATCAATGCCCTGTGAATCAGTTTTCTGTGGGAAGGGATAATATGTCTGATAATATCGCGATTACTGGTAAATGCATAATATCTGATACCCTGGTTTTCCATATAGAATTTGTAATCAAATTCATATGGATTGGCTCTGTTTGAAATTTCGAGAGGGGTACATTTAATAATCAGTATATCGCCGGGCAGGAATGAAGCAACCGTTAAATCTTTTTTATTGTATAGTATTATTGATCCTTTTACAGCTACAGTTTTCTTCCCTTCGATTATCCTGTTAAGTTTTACTTTTAACATGAAAGTGTTTGCTTTTTCTTCAGGATAGTCCGACAGGGTGCCTGTAAAAATGGCCCTCTCCGGTTCAAGGGTCGATATTCTGCTTTTTTCATTTGTGTAAAGCATCAGACCACTGGTAAAAAGCGAAAGTGTCAGTACATAACCATATATCAGATTGGTCAGATATTTATTAAAGAACAGGCTGAATGAAAACCCGGAAAAAATGATAATAGAAGCAATTACCAGGAAAGTAGTATCCGGTTTGATATACAGGCCTGAAATTATTCCGATACACAACGGCAGGCCAATACGAAGAAATGGAATTTCTTTATGTAGCACAGTCCGCAGCAAATGAGACTGTATAAAATTAGGAAGAAAAGTTTAGAGTGCCTATTTTATTTTACTTGCTTCCTCAAGTAGCTTATCTATATAGACCTGGGTAAAGTCATAGTAAATTATTGGAGCACTTGTCGAGTCATGCAATCCGGGAACATCAGATTTTTTAGCAGGATTATCAGAGTTGGCCAAACTTTCCGGATACCCCAAATCAAAATATATTATAAAGTTTCCCTTCTCCCAATAATATATCTTATCCAATAACCATCTTCCCTTTGGACCCGGGAGATAAACATTTGATAATTTTTTTGACAACCGATCATATTTTTCACCCTGAACAAGTAAAGCGGGTTTTCCATATTTTTCTCTAAATGATTCAAACAGTTTTTTAAGGTCAATCTGGCTGCAATTATATGAAAACACTGGTTTTTCTATTTTCGACCTGGAGCATAGAGTTAATTGAATACTGGTTAATCTTTCATCAACTATATAACTACCTCTAAGATTAACTTTTGCACAAAGAGCAGGACTTATTCCTGAAAAATCATAGTATAAGTTTTTTTGTGTGGTCCCAACTACATCTGTAGTTTCAAAATAATGTATTTCATCGATATTAAGCAAAGAATCCAATACACTTTTTACTTTTAAATAGTCCATGTCAAGATAAAACGCGGAAAAGCCAATTTTCCCGACCTGATGTTTTGAATTGTATGGTTTTGTGTTACAGGAACTCAATAAAAATATTTGCATTATAATCAGAACATAGATAAGGGAACTGTGTTTGTAATAGATTAATTTCATAATGTAAGGTTTACAGTAGGGATCAGTCGGGACTGATCCCTACATTTTTATTTTATCTTCTGTCCCGGCAGAATAGTTTTGTACTCAGCCTCAAACTTTCCTTTGCTGATCGCAGCGAGTTTGCTCTTAAGAAGCCTTCTTCTGAGAGGACTTACTTTATCTGTGAAAAGAATGCCTTCGAGATGATCATATTCATGCTGGATTATCCTTGCTTTATAACCGTCGAACACTTCATCATGGTACTGCCAGTTTTCATCATAATAGCTTATCCGGATATGTGATTCGCGCATCACTTCTTCCCTTAACTTGGGGATACTTAAACATCCTTCATTCATGGGTTGCAGTTCGCCACATCTTTCAGAAATATGAGCATTGATGAACGTTTTTTTGAAGTCTGCAAGTGATGGCTCATCTTCAGCTACAGGTGTTCCGTCGATAACGAATATTCTTATTGATTTTCCAATCTGTGGAGCTGCAAGACCCATTCCTTCAGAATGATACATCGTCTCAAAAAGATCTTCAATCAATTGATTGAGTGCCGGATAATCTTTAGTAATCTCTACTGCAACTTTTCTTAGTATCGTATGTCCGTATATAACAATTGGATAAGTCATTTCTATTTATAGTTTTCTGTCTTGTGAGATCTGTTGTCGAGGAAAGACTGTAGTATAATTGAAGCGCTTATTTTGTCAACCATCGATTTGTCTCTCCTCTCTTTCTTTTTTACTCCTCCGTCAATCATCGCCCTGGTGGCCATTTGCGATGTAAATCTTTCATCAACAAGATAGATATGTTTCTCAGGATAAGTTTTTTTAAGTTTCTTAATAAATGGATTTATGTGAATAACAGTTGCGCTTGGCTGGTTGTTCATCTGTACCGGATATCCGATTACAAAAGCTTCAATTTCCTCGGTTTTAAGAAATTCATTTATAAAGTTTTCAAACTCCTTTGGACTTACTGTAATAAGTGGAGAAGCAAATATCTGTAAAGGATCTGTTATAGCCAGACCGATCCTTTTTAAACCCCAATCCATACCCATTATCCTGCCCATATTAATAAACAAGGCACAAAAGTACAAATAATATTTGCATTTTGCTCAGAGCACAGAGCATAGGGCGCAGGTTTGCTTTTCCTGAGCACTGTGCCCTGCACCCTGCGCAATAAAAAAGCCACCCCAAGGATGGCTTTTTATATAATCAAACTTTATTATTCTGTTTTTGGTACCGCTGCTGGTTCTGGTTCTGTAAATTCCATTGCAGCCATTCTCTGATAGGATTTGTACCTCCATTTGGCATTCTCTTCGGCAGCTTTGAAAAGAATATCAGCCTCACCGGGGAAAGCCTTAATGAGCGATGTATATCGCACTTCCGACTTCAGAAAATCCTGGAACTTCGACCAGTCAGGCTCTTTTGAATCGAGTATGAAAGGATTCTTACCCTCAAATTCGAGAAGGGGATTAAACCTATAGAGATGCCAGTAACCAGCTTCTACAGCATGTTTTGTCTCGAGCTGAGTCTTTCCCATCCCATCCCTTAAACCATGGTTAATACAGGGTGCGTAAGCAATAATGAGCGATGGTCCCGGGAAAGCTTCTGCTTCTTTTATGGCCTTGAAATACTGAGAGTTACTTGAGCCCATTGCAACCTGTGCAACATAAACATATCCATAGCTCATAGCCATCATTCCAAGATCTTTCTTGCGGATTTTTTTGCCTGAAGCAGCAAATTTAGCTACGGCTCCTGCAGGTGTTGATTTTGATGCCTGGCCTCCGGTATTTGAATAAACTTCGGTATCAAGAACCAGAATATTTACATCTTCACCCGAAGCAATAACGTGATCAAGACCACCGTAGCCGATATCATATGCCCAACCGTCACCACCAAAAATCCAGTGTGATTTTTTAATCAGGTATTGCTTGAGACTCAGGACCTCTTTTGCCACTTCAGATTTTTCTTTAGAGCAGGCATCAATAACTTTGGCAGATGCGGTGCGTGATGCTTCAGCATGATCTTTTTCTTTAAGCCATTCTTCAAAGGCTGCTTTTGTGTCTGCATTAATTTTACCTCCTTCAAGAGCTGTCTTCATCCAAATTGCAATACGGTCCCTTAATTTGCTCGCTCCAATAGAAAGTCCAAGGCCATATTCTGCATTATCCTCGAAAAGTGAGTTTGCCCAGGCAGGTCCGTGTCCATTTTTATTTAAAGTATATGGCATGGAGGGTGCTGATCCTCCATAAATTGAGGAACAACCTGTAGCATTTGAAACGATCATTCGGTCACCAAAAAGCTGTGTGATTGTCTTGATATAGGGTGTTTCGCCGCAGCCTGCGCATGCTCCTGAGAATTCAAAAAGAGGTTGTGCAAACTGGCTGTTCTTGACATTAACAAATTTATCAACAACTGCATCTTTATAACCGATCTTCTCATGCATATAAGTCCACCTGTCTACCTCTTCAAGTTGTGTTTCAAGTGGTTTCATGATCAAAGCCTTATTCTTTGAAGGGCACACATCGGCGCAGTTACTGCAGCCTGTACAGTCAAGTACACTAACCTGCATCCTGAATTTGAATTGTTTCAGAACACCGGGAATGCCCTGGATAGTTTTTGTTCCGGCCGGCGCTTTGGCCAACTCGTCTTCTGTCAACAGGAACGGACGAATAACTGCATGAGGACAAACGTAAGAACACTGGTTGCACTGAATACATTCATTTGGCTGCCATTCAGGAACATTAACCGCGATACCGCGTTTTTCGTAAGCCGCAGTTCCAGCCGGAAATGTACCATCTTCCCTTCCGATAAAAGCGCTTACCGGAAGATCATCACCTTTCATGCTGTTAATAGGTTCCATTACTTCACGAATGAAATCAGGAATATTCCTGGTGTCGTGAGCTTTTGATTCTTTCATACCTGCCCATTCTGCAGGAATTTCAACCTTTTCAACATTGCCCCCTTTATCAACAGCAGCATTGTTCATTTTAACGATATCCTCGCCTTTTTTGCCATAGCTCTTATAAATAAACTTCTTCATTTCTGATTCGGCTTTTTCATAAGGTATAACATTGGCGACTTTGAAGAACGCAGCCTGCATAATTGTGTTGGTACGTGTACCAAGACCAAGTTCCTCAGCTAATGCTGTTGCATTTATTATGTAGAAATTAATGTGGTTTTCAGCCATATATTTCTTCATATGATCTGGAAGGCGCTTTTTTGTCTCTTCAGCATCCCATATAGAATTAAGCAGGAATGTGCCGTTCTTCTTTATGCCCTTAAGCATATCATATTTTTCAAGATATGATGGTACATGGCAAGCGACAAAATCGGGAGTGATGACAAGATAGGGAGAGCGTATGGGTTTGTCTCCGAAGCGAAGATGAGAAGTTGTTATTCCACCGGATTTCTTTGAATCGTATGCGAAATATGCCTGGCAATACTTATCTGTAGTTTCACCAATTATCTTGATGGAGTTTTTATTTGCTCCGACAGTTCCATCAGAGCCAAGTCCATAGAATTTAGCAGAGAATGTACCCGGAAGAGCTACATCAATTTCGGGAATAACCGGCAGGGATCTGAAAGTTACATCATCAACTATACCAACGGTAAACTGGTTCTTAGGTTCTTTCATCTTCATGTTTTCAAAGACAGACAACATTTGTGAAGGTGTCGTGTCTTTTGAACTTATACCGAACCGGCCGCCAATTATTAATGGTCTGACAGATTTATCATAAAACACTTCTTTTACATCGAGATAAAGCGGATCCCCGTTAGCTCCGGGCTCTTTTGTTTTATCCAGCACAGTTATCTTCTTTACCGAAGAGGGGAGAACATTAAACAGATATTTTGCCGAGAATGGACGATAGAGATGTACGCTTATAACTCCGGCTTTCTCGCCCTTCGCTGTCAGGTAATCGATTGTTTCTTTTATCGTATCATTTACCGAGCCCATAGCGATAATAATGTTTTCAGCATCAGGGACTCCATAATACGTAAATGGTTTATATTCTCTTCCGGTAATTTTCCCGATTTCTGCCATATAACTGGCAACAATATCAGGAATTGGCTCATAAAACTTATTTGCCGACTCTCTTGCCTGGAAGAAGATGTCAGGGTTCTGTGCAGTACCTCTGATTACTCCAAGTTCCGGATTCAACGCATTCGCGCGGAATCTTGCCAGAGCCTTCATGTCAATAAGTTTCCTGAGATCTTCCATATCTATCACTTCAATTTTTTGAACTTCGGCAGAAGTACGAAAACCATCAAAGAAGTGCATAAAAGGGATCCTCGATTTGATTGCTGCAAGATGAGCAACTCCTGCCAGATCCATTACTTCCTGGACACTGCTGCTGGCGAGCATTGCAAAACCGGTTTGCCTGGTTGCATAGATATCGCCGTGGTCGCCGAAGATTGAAAGGGCATGAGAAGCAATTGCTCTTGCACTAACATGAAATACTCCGGGTAACAGTTCGCCGGAAATCTTGTACATATTAGGGATCATAAGAAGCAGACCCTGTGAACATGTGAAAGTGGAACATAATGCTCCGGCCTGAAGCGCTCCGTGCAGTGCGCCTGCCGCTCCCGCTTCTGATTGCATTTCAACTACTTTTACCTGTTCCCCGAAAATGTTCTTAAGTCCGTTGGCAGCCCATTCATCTATGAATTCTGCCATTGTGGAAGATGGTGTAATAGGATATATGCAAGCTACTTCGCTAAACATATATGCTACATGCGCTGCGGCCTGATTGCCATCGCATGTTATAAATTTTTTTGTTCCCATTGTGATTGATATATATGATTTAAAAGTGTATTTTAAAAATAGAGTGCAAAAATATAAAAATTTTGAATTTGTTATCCGCCATTCATGGAAATCAGGAACTCTTCATTCGATTTAGCCTGAAGTAACCTGTCGCGAAGAAATTCCATTGCTTCAACCGAATTCATATCAGTAAGGAAATTACGCAAGACCCATATCTTCTGAAGAATGTTTTTATTCAGAAGCAGATCTTCTCTGCGGGTGCTTGAAGCGGGTATATCAATTGACGGGAATATTCTTCTGTTTGATAGTTTACGGTCGAGCTGTAATTCCATATTACCCGTTCCTTTAAATTCCTCAAAAATGACATCATCCATTTTTGATCCTGTTTCAGTCAGAGCAGTGGCCAGAATAGTAAGTGATCCACCGTTTTCAATGTTACGCGCAGCGCCGAAAAACCTCTTTGGCTTATGAAGAGCGTTGGAGTCAACACCACCTGATAATACTTTTCCTGATGCAGGTGCTGTTGTATTGAAAGCTCTTGCAAGCCTGGTTATGGAGTCAAGAAGAATAACAACATCATGACCGCACTCAACAAGCCTTTTTGCCTTTTCAAGTACTATATTGGCTACACGGCAATGGCGTTCTGCAGGCTCATCAAAAGTTGAAGCAATAACTTCAGCTTTCACATTTCTTGCCATATCGGTAACCTCTTCAGGTCGTTCATCAATGAGTAATATCATAAGGTAAACTTCAGGATGATATTTTGCTATTGCATTGGCAATTTCCTGAAGGAGAATTGTTTTACCGGTTTTAGGTTGAGCCACAATTAATCCACGCTGTCCTTTTCCGATAGGAGTAAACATATCTATTACTCTGACTGAAAGAGATCCTTCACCAGGTTGGCAGAGAGTAAATTTCTCATCAGGGAATAGAGGAGTGAGAAAATCAAAAGGTACTCTGTCCCTTATAAAATCAGGACTTCTTCCATTAATCTCATCGACTTTAATGAGTGGGAAATATTTTTCGCCCTCCTTAGGTGGACGTATTGATCCTTTGATTGTATCTCCTGTCTTGAGGCCAAATAGTTTTATCTGGGATTGGGATACATATATATCATCAGGTGAGTTCAGATAGTTATAGTCGGGAGATCTTAGAAATCCGTAGCCATCAGGCATAATTTCAAGAACACCTGTGTTATATATTATACCTTCGAAATCATAAGGTTTTTCCTTCTTCTCTTCCTTTTGGGGTATAATATCCTGAATAACCTCTTTTACAGGCACATCGACTATTATCTCATCGAAATAAGCTTCGGTTGCAGGTTTATTTTCTACCTGGGGAATATCCATGTTCAGAGCCGGAATTGAATTATCTATTACAGGTTCGGAGTCAGGTTCAGATGTGCTCTTCTCAAATTTAATTGCAGGTACGATGTTATATCTATCCTTCCTTTCATTCTTTTCTTCAAGTTTTTGATCAGTTCTCCATTTAGGGGCCTTTCTATTGTCGCGCAACTGCTCCGGTTTTTTAAACTGATCAGATTTTTCATCAGGGTTTTCAGGTTTTTTCACCTGTTCCTGCCAATCTCCCTGGCGGGGTTCAGGTCTCTTTACACCGTCTGGTGAAACGGACATAACAGATTCAATAGTTCTTTTAACAACAGGCTTTAGTGTCCTGGGCCTTTTTCCTCTTCTCAAACCGGAATCAGAATCCACATTATTTACCTCAGTTGAAGTTTGTATCTCCTCATTTTCTGTATTCGAGGGAATTTTGATTTCTGTAACTTCAATTGCCTGCTGGTCAAGGATTTTGTATATCAAATCCTGTTTTTTTAATGATTCTGCTTTTTTAACTTTAAGTTCTTTTGCAATATCCTTTAATTCAGGAAGCAGCTTCTTACTTAACTCAAGAATGTCGTACATATTTTAATGATAAATGGAATATAAGAGATCTTAATGATTTTTTTGGAATCACGGGTCAAGAAATGAAAATGAACCCGATGGATTATGCTTCAACAACTTCACATATCCTAAAACCGCTGCAATATTAAAAAAAATTGGTAATATATTTCCTAATAAATGCTATCAAATATTCAACGGACTCAATCAAATCAATTAATAATTTGATATTCAATATGTAAAATAGTTCTGCAATTTACAAAAAAAACTATTATCCAACAAAAAATATTTATCATAATATATTGTATAGTAGCTTTTTTTTACTAAAATTGTAGAACCTATTGCCTGAATTTTCTTTGAAGAACTAAAATTTGGCCTGTAAATGCGTCAGTTAAAGATAACGAAACAGGTTACCAACCGTGACACTCCATCTCTGGACAAATATCTCCAGGAGATTGGGAGGGTTGATCTTATTTCGCCTGAAGAGGAAGTTATCCTTGCCAGAAGAATAAAATCAGGCGAAACTGAAGCTTTGAGAAAACTGGTTAAAGCTAATCTCCGTTTCGTTGTTTCTGTGGCAAAACAGTATCAAAACCAGGGAATGAGTCTCCCGGATCTTATTAATGAGGGTAATCTTGGTTTGATGAAAGCTGCACAGCGTTTTGATGAAACCAGAGGATTTAAATTCATCTCTTATGCCGTATGGTGGATTCGTCAGGCAATCCTTCAGGCTCTTGCCGAACAGGCCAGGATTGTAAGGCTTCCGGTCAATAAGATTGGGTCGATAAACAGGATAAACAGAGCTTTCGCACGCCTTGAACAGGAATATGAAAGGGAACCTTCATCCCAGGAGATTGCTGAAATACTCGAGATGATTCCTGAGGAGGTGAAAGATGCTTTGAAAACAAATGGACGGACCGTCAGTATGGATGCTCCAATTAGTGCTGAGGAGGATAACAACATGTATGACGTTCTGCAGAGCGCCGATACTCCGAGTCCTGATAAAAATCTTATCAACGAATCACTTGCATATGAAATAGAAAGGGCACTGAGTACTCTCTCACCCCGCGAATCCAAGGTTTTAAAATTATATTTCGGTTTAGGTATGAAGCATCCTTATACACTTGAGGAGATAGGTGAGGAGTTGAGTCTTACACGCGAAAGGGTCAGACAAATAAAGGAAAAAGCCATTAAAAGAATCCAGTTTACAACCCGATGCAGAATACTGAAGTCGTACCTCGGATAACAATTTGTTTCTATATTTGCCCAAAATATTCTTAAATGGACCACCTCGTATCTCCATCACTTTTAGCAGCCGATTTTACCAATCTCGAAAAAGATGTCACAATAGTAAACAGCAGTGAAGCTGACTGGCTTCATCTCGATATTATGGATGGCGTTTTTGTACCTAATATTTCATTTGGATTTCCGGTTATTGAAGCTGTAAAAAAAATTACAGCAAAACCGCTCGATGTACACCTTATGATTGTGGACCCCGATCGCTACCTTGAGAGATTCTGCGCTGCCGGTGCTGATAATCTGACAGTTCAATATGAAGCCTGCACTCATTTAAATCGTACAGTCACAGAAATACGTAACCTTGGAATGAAAGCCAGTGTGGCATTAAACCCCCATACTCCTGTTTTACTCCTGAAGAATATACTTCCTTATCTCGATATGGTTTTGATAATGACAGTTAATCCTGGTTTCGGCGCACAATCGTTTATCATAGAGAGTTATAATAAAATAGCAGAGCTCCGTAAAATGATTGATGAAGGTGGTTATAATGTTTTAATTGAAGTCGATGGAGGGATCGATACAAAAAATGCGGCAAAACTTATCAATTCAGGTGTTAATGTACTGGTAGCAGGCAATTCTGTATTTAGCTCACCAGACCCGGTTAAGACTATACATCGTTTAAAAAATCTGACCTGAGAGTAAACCCTCTCTGCTCCGCCAACTGGCGGACGGCATCCCGCAATACATGGGTTCTGATTCAGCATTTAAACCCCCTCTGCCGCTTCGCGGCATCTCCCCCAAAGGGGGAGAAAATCCTCGTGTTATGGAATATTTTTTCCCCCTTTCAGGGG
>Ga0209744_1000260_pt1 | contig 17329 bp, 10 predicted proteins | sample BarGraNGADG00311_2_FD_184494 | JGI IMG/M metagenome (GOLD analysis project Ga0209744, IMG submission 184494) | Arctic peat soil microbial communities from Barrow, Alaska - Barrow Graham LP Ref core NGADG0004-311 (SPAdes) (version 2) | ecosystem: Environmental > Terrestrial > Soil > Wetlands >... | reverse complement strand
GGTGTGGGGCTCGGAGCTGCCCCGGCGACGTTATTGCCCGCACTCGCCGGGGCGGGTAGCTGTGGCACTTTCCCGGCATCCGCTGGGCTCTACGTACCAGCGGCGAACGTCGGGAGCCTGCTGTCAGCTTTCGATCTAGCCCGTCTTTTGATCCAGGGGGGACATGAGCTGGGCACCACCAATGTGAGCAAACGCGACTTCTATCTCGGTGCGGACCTCAGCCGTGTGGAGCTTCTTCTCAGACCCCCCAACTCACCCGGTGCCGTCACGTTGCGGGCGCCAAATGGACAGTCTGTCCAGCTCAGTGCCCAAGCAACAAAGGCGTCCCTCGACGGGATCAACTTCACCGCAGCGGCTCCATCTCCCGAATACCTGCCGGTGACGGGACAAGTGACCGGTCATCCGGAGTCCCACGTCGGGCTGTGGTCGGTTCAGTTCGTCCACGCGGCTGGGCCGACTCAACCGGCCGTTGACGTGGTGCTCTTCGCCGACCTTCGTCCAACCCTTTCGACGGGCGCAACCGCCTATCTCGGCCAGCCGAGCACGCTAGCTGTCAACCTGGCCCGCACTGATGGAACCCCCGCCTCGACCGACGAGCAGGGCCAGCCTCACTCGCTTAATGTGATAATCAGCGGCTCGAACGGTTACGGTGGCGCAACTAGCGTCCCTACGCACCGGACGAACACCGGCTTCACCTTCGGCTATGAGCCCGCCGCTTCCGACCCGGCCACGACCGTCGCTGTGCTCCTTTCACTCAGTTCGCTGGCCCCCGACGGTTCGATCCTGACAACAGTTACGCAGTCAGGTCAGATGACAGTCCGGCCCCCCGCGAGCTATCCGCAGGTGACGCCAACCGATGTCAACCTCGGCACGGTGACTGGGCACGATCCCATTAGGGTCCCCCTGACGATCAGGGGAGGCCTTGGCTCCGGGTGTGTCGCCGTCGGCGCGTTCACCGCCGGCCGGCTCCCGAATGGCATCAGCAAACTCGCGGCATCGTCCGACGTCCCGACGTGTCAAGCAGTTCCCGCGGGCGGTCGCGGGGAGATCACCGTCTCGTTGACTCCACAGGGTGGCGGGTCAGGATTGGTCACCGGTGGCTTGAACCTCGTCCTCACCAACGCTCAGGGGACCCACCAGAGGATCATCATCCCAGTCACCGGGCAGTTTCTTTTACCGGTCAATCAAGGTCGTCGAGTCATCCTTCTGCTCGTTCTTCTCGGCGTCGGGGTTCTGCTGCCGTTGACTGTCATGTGGGTCATTGCGCGCATTGGCAGCCGCCTTCGGCCACGGGAGATCAGGTACGTAAACCTGCCGGTCGCGGTAACATCTGAGGCGGTCTCGTCGGATCGACCGCTGGCCGCGCCCAATGTGATCGCAGACGTCCGTTGGGTGCCAGACGGCGCAGCATCGGCGAGCGTCATCAATGTTCCAGATGGCCCAGTCGTGCGGCGCCGCGTACCCTTGAACCCGTTTGCGGCGGCCACCGCGAGAGTGTCGGCTCAGGGTGCGCAGACGGTCGCGTCGGCGGGTCTCACGCGAGCCGACGATGGAACTTTCGTTGGGCTCATCCCCACCGTGCTGGATGCCGCTTGGACTTTCACGACGGACGCCGCGATTGAGGTAAACGACGCTGTTCCGACTTTGCGGGGGACTCTAACCCTGCTCACGGCGGAAGAGACCGGCCGAGCGAATCCGTTAGGTGCCGCTTTGACCAGTGCGACCCAGCGCCTGCCAGGAGATGCCGCGCCGATTTTCGCCCTTCAGGAGGCCAGCCGCAAGGCCAGCCTCAGCGAGGATCGTGACGGAGCGACACCCAGCAGCGTCGGGCGGGGCGATTCATCGCAGGACGACCGTTTCACCTCCGATCCGTTCGAGTGAGTCAACTCAGGAAGTTGGAAGATACGAAATGCTTGATCGATTTCTTGTCGTTGGACTTGGCGGCTCCGGTGGACGAACGGTCCGCAAACTTCGCGCGGAACTGAACCGCCGACTGTTCGCTGCTGGATACCGAGATGGCCTGCCAGCAGGCTGGCACTTCCTTCACGTCGACGTTCCGAAGTTATGCGACATCGAAGACGCAGGGATCGACACAGATCTTCCCTACATCGGTCTGGCTACCGAGGGCGTTTCCTACCGGCAAATCGACAGTCTGGTGAATGGGCGGTCGAAAGCGGCCAAGTCCTACGCATCCGGATGGCGGCCAAACCCAAACCTGGCGGTCGAACCGACCCTAGGAGCAGGGCAGATGCGCGCGGTCGGCCGGATGGTCGCGACTGCCGGGGTCACCAAATTAGCCGCTGGCCTGCGCCGAGCACTCGCGGACGTGGGAAGCGCAGATCCCACCGAACTCTCTGCTGTTTCCTCGGCTGTGCAGTCCGAGAAGGCGGGAGGCACAACCTGGGTCATCGTCGTCAGCTCTCTCAGCGGGGGGGCAGGGGCTGGCATGTTCCTCGACGTTTGTGACGCTTTCCGCATGCTCGACCCCGCAGTGTCGCCTCACTTGATCGGGTTGCTGTATGCCCCGGACATCTTCCCCGATGTGAAGGGCGCTTCCGCCCAGGGCATCATGCCCAACGCTCTGGCGGCGTACGCCGAGTTGCTGGCCAGCTACTGGAACGGTGAAGCCCCCGAGGCTAACGAGTTCGCCCTCTTGGAAACCCCTGAGCTGCTCGTCACGCAAGGCCAAACCCGGCGCGGTCCGTCGTACCCGTTCATCATCAGCCGAACAAACGGCCAAGTGACGCTGAAGACCCAACATCAGGTTTTCGGGCTAACGGCAGCGGCGCTCGCGACACTCATGCTGAGCGACAGTCTTCAGCAGAACTTTAGCGAATCCTTGACGGGGAACTGGCCGAGTGCGGGCCATCGGCGCGACAGCAGCGGGCTCACGAGAATTGATGATGACCTGCAGCCGATCAGCTCTCTGGGATATGCCAGCCTCAGCATCGGCCGCGAGCGCTTCGCCACCTACGCGGCGCAGCGGTTCGCCGGCCTGCTCGGTATGCGCGTGCTCGAAGGACACAGGCAGCAGGCTGACGAGAGCATGTCAGATGCTGAGATCCTACCGAGCGTAGTTGCTCAGAACCTCGAACTCTTTCTTGCAAACTGCGGTCTACGTGAGAAGGGGCCCGACGACAATGACGTTCTGGATGCGCTAAGAGGAGGCCCCGATGCGACCTGGCGAGACAAGTTGTCCGCTGAGGTTGAATTGGTCCTCGGCACAGTCACGAAGGGGAAGACGACATTGGATCGTGATGGTGCCCAAGCGGCGCTCACGAACACGATCAATGCGCGTCGGGTCAGCTTTCTGGCTGAGAATAAGGTTTCGATTGACACGAATGCCGAGGTTTGGATCAGTGACGTTCAGGGACACATCCTTGCTGCCGTCTGTCAGAGCCTGGTGAACAACGGTGGGCGAGGCACGGTCGCCTTGCTCGAAGCTGCGTCGCGCTACCTTACGGATGAGGTCGCCCCAGAGCTTCGCACGGATGCTGCGAGCTGGGAGCGAGCAGCAGGTACCTCAGCTGGTGATCTTGTGGCGGGAATATTGCAGAAGGCAGCAAAGAAGATCCAGACAACGTCGGGAGACCTGCGGCAGGCGGCGCAGGGAGGGGTACGCAAGTGGCGCAACATGGGCGAGGTGCAGCTCCACTTGCTGGCTGCTGAGCTGGTTCAGAACCTGGCCAGAGAGTTCTTAGACCCGTTGCGCAGGACAATTGATGACGCACTGGACCAACTCCAGGAAGAGACGGACGGGCTGGTGGGCAACCCATCGCCGCTGAGACGCTGGGCGGCCGGCGCCGTGCCCGACGAACTCCTTCCGACCGAATACGAAACTTTACTCGAGGACCCCAAAACTTGGCCGTCCATCTACGAGACGCTAATGAAGTCGCAGACCGGGATTTCCTTCGCCGAGACCGCCCAACAGGCGGCGTTAGGCGTGGCTGTGAAGAACTCTAATCCTCTGGTCACGCGGCAGCCCTGGTCGCCACCGTTCACGGTCCTCAGCACATCGTCATCAGCTGCTCAGGGGAAGTTCCTGCTCGACCTTCGGCTGCCGATGCTTCTCCAGATCAGCTACTCGTGGCTGGAAACGGCGGATTCCTCCTTTGCGCGACACGCCTCGGAGCGGCTTCAGGACTGGCTGGCGACGTCGGAAAATGGAAGGTCAGCGGCTTCTCGAAAGCGTGACTTCCTCGCCGGGCTCGAACACACACTGAATGTGGCGCGGCCACTCATCGACCTGGAGAACGCTGCGCTCGCACGCATCCATGGTGACGCCGAGATCGCTAACGACTTTGAACGCTTCCTAACCCCGTTCCCTCTGGAGTCCACAGCTGAGATCGCGACGGAAGTGAAGAAGGTCCTTAGTTCTGCGGGGTTCGACGACACGCAGCAAGCTGGCGCATTCGACCCGGCGAGCAATCAGACCACTTTTGGTCTGCTAACCGTCCCACGCGGACCAGTCAGCCCACTAGTGGTCAACTCGATCGCTGAGCCGTTGGCAGCAGATGCTTCGGCTCGAGCCGATTGGTCGAACTATTGGCAGGCCCGCCGGAGCCGGCCGCTCCTGCAAGCCATGCCTGCTCCACTGGCCTTCCGGCATGCAGTGATCAGCGGCTGGTTTGTCGCCCGTCTACTGGGGTGTGTCGACCTTGAGCAGGTGGCATCGCCGAAAGTCCTTTTTGACGGCCATTGGCTAGGGTTCGGCCAGTTTCTGGGTGGGCCACCGACGAAACCTCACCATGTCCTCGGTTCACTCCTCGAGTCGTTTCCGCTTGCACTTGTGCGCGTGGTCCGGGCGGACGAGAAAGCGCTGGCCCCTTACCAAGCTCTCGCTAGCTATGGCATGCCAACATCTGACGGAGAGAACGCGTTGCCTGGTGTGGTCGAGGAGTGGCTCAAAAGCGGAGTTCTGCCCGGAGGTGGACGCGGCGCTATTCTGAGCGCAGAGACGACAGCCGACGGCGTGGATGCACGTCGGGCGGTATTGGGGGGGATTCTGGATCAGGCACAGAAGGACTACTCCGAAATCGCCGAGGATGAGTTCGTTCATTTCGGTGATGACCACGTGCGGCGGCAGTGGGAGATCTCGAAGGCATCGCTGCTGATCGTGGACCAGCTGAGATGGGCGCTCAGTGCATTCGGGACGACTAAGCCGTCGCCAACCTTCTGATGAGCGCAGTCGATGACTTTTCCGCCTGGTTCCCAGTAGTCACGCTCGACGATGTTTATGGCGAGGATGTGGCGGAGCAGCTCCTCACCTGGCACGGAGTGGGGCTGTTGCGACGGTTTCTGCTCGTCGCCGCTGATGGACGCGTCCATCAGCGGTCGCCGATCCAGGCCGACCAGGGCCTGGGGGATCTTGACCCGCGGTCACTGCTGGCCGAGCTTGGAGCCAGGAGCCTCACCGTTGTGTCGGTGCTCGGCCCAGAAGGGCCGTCTGAGGCAATCTCGGCTCAGCTTGGTCGTCTCCAAGAAGCGGTGGTAAGGCAGTCGGACGCGCGATGGGTTCGCTTGTACGCTGTTCCCTCAGACCACACGGCTGAGGTCGGAGGCAACAGCCCCGATCCGCGAGCGCACCATCTGGTCGTCTCACTCGAAGACCGCGTCGATGACCACTCGATGACTGTCGCAGAGGATGCCTCCGCGTTCCCAAGGCGACTTGCTTTGAACGCAGCCATCCTGGCTGGCCTGTTCCTCGGCCAGAATGGCGACCCGCATCTCAGAGTGATGTCTACCGTCAACTTCCAGCTCGTGCGCTCGTTCGCTCGTCTCGCCGTCGGGCCGGTGAATGCGCTCGATGAACTGATCCACGAGGTCAAGCGGCTCCGGTCGGATAACGCCATGATGGCTGAGCTCGCGGGTGGCGTTCAAGCTCAAGAACCTGTCGAGCTTGTCAACGTGGCTGCTGCTCAATTCGCCGCGAACGCCGCAGATGGTGAGCTCACATACCACCCGTATCCTCTACCACCGCCACCCGTCGTAACTCGCGTGACCCTGCGAGTCGCCCTGCAGATGCTCTGGACGTTCTTCGTCCAAAGCAATCGGTCCCTCCTTCGCGCGGCGGCTGACCATGCAGCGCGCGAAGCCCTCGGACGTCTGCAGCAACGTGCTCAACGGCTCATCTTCGGTGAAGGATCTGCCTACCAGGTGGACTTACTGGCAGACACGGGGGCATTAGAGGCACCCGGTCGGCTGGCCGACGTTGCAGAGTCGCTCCTTCATAACGCAGGCAACATGTCCGTGCAGGTGCCAGCCACGCCATCCCTTTGGGGACAGTTACGCGATGCATGTCTGTCACTGACCGACGGGGGAACACCACCTAACTGCATTGAAGTGCCGCACTTGCATGACAAACCAATGCTGATCAGCGATCCGCACCTGATCGCACCGCTGCCGGACGACAGCGCTCTGGAGCGCCAGGGCCAGTCGGGGATATCGGCGACTGAACGGCGGGCCTGCGACCCTAGAACAGCGCTCACCGAGCTGAAACGGCTTCGTGCCGAGTCAGGAGAAGATGCGACTGGCGAGGACCTTGCCGCTTACGAGGTGTGGCTGGCCGACAGATCGGACAGTTTCACCTGGCAGGTGGCGAAGGCAACAGCCGCGGCATTAGATACCGCGGCCGAACAGATGGTCGGCACCGTGTTGGCGCTCCGGGCACGACTGACTTCGAAGGAACCGTCGGCTGAGGAACGGGCGAAGACCGAAAGGAGGAGGCGCCGGCAGCTCATTCTCAAGGTACTTCTGGCGGTCGGATTCTCCCTGCTCCTTCTCGCGTCGCCGGGGATCGCCTTTGCGATCGGTGCTATCGGCCTGGTTGTCTGTTTCCTCCTTCAGACAGGCGCCCTGATCCTCGTGGTCCTCTTAGCGGTCGCTCGCTACGAGAAGACCTTGCGGCAGCGATTCCAGAAGCAGCATCGCCTCGACGTGTCCTTGTACCAGCTAGACAACGACATCAACAGCTCGGTGCATCAGGCACGCGAATTCCTGCGTCTTCGTTCGGCCTACGTCCAGATGGTCGAGTGGTCTGACGTCCTGGCCGAGGTCTCCCACCATCCATTTGGTCCACCAGTGCCCCGCGATGACTCAGAACCTGCCGAGCTCGTCGTTGCAGGACCGCTCTCCTGGGTACAAGGTCAGGCAGTCATCGGTACAGCGACTCGGGAGAAATTAGCGATATCCTGCGGGCGCAGAGTCTATGGCCCCGGCTGGCTCTCCAGCCTCCTTGCGAATCGGGCTCATGCGCTGAATGCTGAGTCACGGCTCGAGCGTGGCAACGACCCTCATGACAGCTCGCTAGACGTTGACTACGACGTCAACGCCCAGCAGGGCCTTATCCGGGGGCTCGCTCACGATCTAGGCGCTGAAGAGCGCCCAGGGCATCAAGATCTCTTATACCGCATCACCGAGGTTGTCTTCGCTTCTCCGGTTGACCAGGTATTGGACGCCGTGGCTGCTCGTTACGAGCAGACTCCGGCAACGGTCCGCCAATTCTTCAACCTCTGCTTCGTCACCGACCCTCTTCAAGCCGGTTCATTTAACGATTCGCTCCTGGACCCGAGTGTGGACCAAACCGACGGCGCCACGACAGTCTCCGAGTTGTACACGCTGTCGCCTCGTCTCGCAGAGCAGCGAGATCAAGGGAAGTCGTGCATAATGCAGCTCAACGGACGGATCTGCGCGCTCGGCCTCAGAATGGACGTGGGCAATCCTGTGCGGGCCAACGTTTTTGTTCGTCCCCTCCCTTCGTTTGAGGATGTTACGCCGCCACCGCCGGATCGGAACGCTCCTCGGATTTAGACGTGCCAATCACCGAGATTCCACCGAGTTTGCTTTACGGTGACTACTTCTCAACCTCGATCCACCGACGAAGTGACGTTCGTGAGGGCGGTCGGCACGCCGGAATATGAGAATGCCTTTGTGCTGCAACAGAATTGGAGTTCTTCAGGCTTCAGTTCCATCGAGCACAAGGGACATCTCGTAGGTGAAACTCTCTCACACCCTCACGCGGACATCGGTGGCGTTCGACGATCCGAACCTCGTGTCGTCCGCTGGGCTGGTGCCCGTGATGGCGCTGGCGGATGCGGCCGGGGTACGTGACCTGACGGACGAGCGCCTCACCGTGGCCACGGACAAGGGCGCGAACGCCGCGTTGAAGGTCGCCTCGATGGTCGGTGGGATGCTCGCGGGCGCGGACAGCATTATCGACGACATGGCGGTGCTGCGCCACGGCGGGATGGTCAGGGTGTTCAAGTCGGCCTACGCGCCCTCATCGCTGGCCTCGTTCCTGCGGGCGTTCACCTTCGGGCCCGTGCGGCGGCTGGATGCGGTCGCCTCACGGTTCCTGCTCGGGCTGGCCGGACTGACCCTACTGCTCGGCGGCCCGGGTTCCGAACAGGGCGCCGGCACGACCGGCACGAGAAGTGAACGAAGTTCCGAAAGCGTCGTGGCGAGGGCAGTTGGCTGCGCGTCTAGCAACGCGATAAGAGTCCCGGCCCCCCAAGTGACTCCAATGCTGTCAGTGCCGGCGGCGTGGGCGGCCCGTATGTCGACGACTGCGTCCCCTACATAGACCGACCACGTCGGCTGGGCCGAGAGGTCCGCGAGTCCCCGGAGCAACGGCCCTGGATTTGGCTTGTGGCATCTGGTGTCCTCCAGTCCCACGATGGTGTTGAAGAGTGAAGAGATGCCGAAGTAGCGGAGAACTGGCTCAACCTGTGCCCGCGGTCGCGACGTGACGATCGCCTGGCGCGCGCCAAGAGCTGTTAGTTCGTTCAGGATTTCGCTGATGCCGTCGAAGATTGGCGTTTGTCGTGGTTCAAGTTCTTGGATGACCTGGCTGTATCGAGCGAATACTTCGCTACTACGTCTAGGAACGAGTGCTTCGATTCGCCTCTTTGCTGGTTCACCGATGCGGCTGCGGATCTCGAGCTCGTCAAGGCGGATTCCGAGGAGGGCCTCGGTGGCCACGTGGTGGGCACGCACTATCCCTGGAATCGTGTCCGCTAGCGTGCCGTCGTAATCCCAGAGAATCAGGGGCCAACGAGGTGCGACGTTCAACTCAGTCCTCCGTATACGACCTGGCGCCCGAGAAGTTGCCGGTCCGGCGGTCGCAGCAATTGTGTCGCCTTGAAGTGCCGATTTGGGTTCTGTTGCGCTGTTGGGGTACTCACACGCTCCGTCGGAGCAGGTCAAGCAGCTTCGCGGCGGCATCGCGTCCCATAGCAGCCCGGGCGCTAGCATGGACAGTGCTGACAACTCGTCGGCTCCGAGTTGTTCCGTTGGGCCGATCACCAACCCTTCGGCAGAGGGCAAGGATCCGAGCCCGCCGTATGTCACATCTGCCTGAGCTTCCAGCTCGGGAATGGCCCATGGAACGGTTACGAGGACGCGCGGTCTTCCGCGTTGTCGCGCTTCCATGTGTCCTCATACGCCTTTCGTTCTCCGCTCGACCGTTCTAGCACGGTGTCGACTGCCCACCATTCTGCGCGCGCTTCCGACGGCGAGATGGTGATGATCATGTATCCGTGACTATCGAAATCGCACCATTCAATCGCGCGTACCGCCCTGCGGACCGCATCTTCGTACTGCAGCGAGTCGGCACGAGGCGTCCAGCCGCACTTGTCGTCAAGATTGGGCGAGGTGACTGATGTGGTCACCCACTCTGGGCCAACCACTCCGCCGTCGACGCTTAGCGTGGAGGACACGGAGATGTGAACGTCCCCGCTGAGCACGACCGGTGTCGCCGGAGATGCGGCGAGTTGCCGCAGAACTGTGTCGCGTTCGACGGGGAAGCTGTCCCAGAGATCGTCATAGGGCTGGTCCTCAGTCAGACTGCGGAGCTTTAGCTTCCGGAGTGCCCACGTGGCGTCCTCGTCGTAGGACATGCCGTGGATGGGGGTAAGCATCGACGGAGAACCCAACACCAGCCATGGGGTTTCAACGTTAGCGACGAGTCTGGCAAGCCACTCCGATTCTGACTTCCCGAGGGCGGAGCGCAGCTCCCGCGGAATCGTAGGGCCGTCGCGATCTAGGCGCGTCTCCAGCAGCGCGATAGTGGCCAGCCCCGGGACGGCGAAAGCCGTCCACACATCGTCGCCTTCAAGAGGGTTTCTAGTCGTGGGCATCCAGTCGTGCCACGCGCGCAGAGCGCCGTGGCGTCGGAGGCGCCAGTCTCCGTCACGGACGTCGTCGTGGGCTTCCGCTCCCTCCCGGTACGCGTTGTCCGCTAGCTCATGGTCGTCGAGAGTGGCCCACATCGCATGACTTCGATGCAGCGCCTGCACGTCGGGGTCACTGCGGTACTGGGCGTATCGGCGTGTGTAGTCCTCGTAGGTGACACAGGCGCTGACGGGATCAAACGTCCGGCCGATTCCCGCGCCCGGGGCCTGGCCCAAGAGTGGAGTGTCGCCGGCTTCGTAGATGTAGTCGCCCATATGAAGCACGAAGTCGAGGTCGTCTCGATCGGCCACACGCGCATACGCATTGAAATAGCCGCTGTTGAACTTGGCGCAGGTCACGACTGCGAATCGCAAGGCGCCCCCAGCCGGGAGCGTCCGAAACATCCCGGTAGAGGACTCACCTCCATGCTCAACGGTGTATGTGTACCGCGTTCCTGGAATCAGACCGGACACACGCCACCGCTTCGGCCCTACGGTTGTTGCGCTCTCATTCGTCCGCCATACGCCTTCGCCATTGCGAGCGACGGTCACAGTGACATCGCCCGATCCGTTGAGCGAGGCCCAGAGGGTGACTTCTTCGGCCGTGACGTCACCAGAGGCGACGCCGTATGGGATACTCTCAGCCACGCAAGGGCCTCGGCAGCGCTAGGAAGCCCGGGAGCTCCGCAGACAACTCGAGGATCATCGCACCGCTGGTGGTAGAGACCGCGACGTACGGGGAATCAGCGTGGAGCCCGAGGCCGAATCCGTCGAGAGCGATGTCCGCTAGTACGGAGTGCGTGCGCAGATCTGTGATGACCAGGCGCCGGTCGAGGCCAGTAGTGGCGATTACGAGGTTGCCGCTGAGCTCGAATGCCTCGATGCCTCGAATCTCGCCGTTGTGGAGGTGGATCCGTTGACCTTGGGCGGCATCGACGCCGAGGCCAAAGTCGGGAAGCGCCACAACCTCGCCGCTTGCCAGCCCAGCAAAGACTGCTCGCCCGTGACCGGTAACACTCACCACACTTGTGCCCAGATCGGTGGACAGGATCGGATTGAGACCCCGCGGTTCAAGCAGACTCAGAGTGCCGTCCTGGGCCCCCACTGCGAGGCTCTGATTCAGCCAACTGATTGCTGACACGTGGCCAAACTCGGTCACGCGTTTGGTGACAGCGCCGGCCAGAAGGTCGGTGTGCCAGCGGGTGACGGTTCCGTCCACGCCCGCTGAGAACAAGCGCCCGGCGGGGCTCAACGCAAGTGACCTGATGCCGTCGTGCTGGATCCCGATCAGACGTGGCACCCAGGTTCCGTCGCGTCTTGTCACCGTACGAAGTACGCCGTCCGCGTGACCCACGTAGACCGTTACCGATCCTGGATCCCAGATCAATGCCTTGACAGGCGAGTCGTGTTCGGCAATTAGGGTGCCGGTCGTGTCGGTGGGGCCGCTCCATGCCCGAATCGATCCGTCGTGCCCACCAGTCACTTGCGTGATGTCATCGATTTGGGTCGAGATATCTATGCTGATGCCCGTGACCGGACCCCGATGCCGTACCCCCCACTCAAGGGTGATCGATTCCGAGTCCATAAAGCGGGGGATCCAGGATCGCACAGTGCCGTCGCCGCCGCCCGTGAACACACGGCCGTCGTCGGCCACGAGTAAGGCGTTTACCGTGCCGACGTGGCCCAGGTAGGGCGTCCACTCTCGGCCCGAGAGCCGTCGCTTGACCCACGAGGCGTCAGAGAGTGCGGCGTAGATGACGGTGTCCCGGTCGTCGGAATCCAAACGAATCGCGTTGATCGAGGATCCGAGTTGTGCAATCTCCGAGACTTTCGGATCTGCATCAGAGTCGTTGAACTCAAGTTCGTAAAGGCTGCCCGCAGCCGTGCCGACAATGACCATTCCGCCCGATTGTGTCTGCGCGGCAGTCATCGCGTTGCACACCTGTCCGTCGCCGGGTACGGAAACTCGCCACTTGCTCTGGCCGTCGTGGAGCGAGATGGATGCAACCGTTCCATCCACAAGGCAAGCGATGACGTCCCCTGCGATGATTCCGATACCACGAACCTCGGCCCCAAGTTCGGCGATCGGCAGGGCGACGGCCCCCGTCTCTGCATTGAAGGTCACCAAGCGTCCATCGACCCCGCCGGCAACCACGATGGCTTCATCGTCTGTGCCTGGACCAGTTGCTATTGCACTGAGCGGTCCTGTCATCGTCGATACGTTTGACCATCTTGTGGCGCCGTCTTTGGCGGTGATCGCGCGCACGGTCTGATTGCTGTGGCCGGTGAACGCCGTGCTCTCTCCGTTGAGCGTCAGGCTTGCGATGCATCGCACCTCGGAAGCGGCTTCGTCTTGCCAGATCAGGCGCTCAGGTTCGGTGGCGGAGACTTGCCAGACATGCCCGTTGCTTAGACCTGCAAAGCAGATCGGCCTCGGATCGTTCGTGACGGGTGCCAAGCAGAGGACGTTGGCTGTAGCGGCAAAGATCACGCGATTTGTGTGGACCGGCTGAGACGTGGCCCAGATAGGGTGCCACTGGCGTGCAGGTGATCCTTCCGCCATCTGGTCCGCTAGCCGCGCCAGGCCCGAGCGCCTTGCCGCGAGTTCGAGTTGGCTCAGCGTATCAACCCGACCTAATCGGTGACCTGCGCGCAGAACGAGTTTGGCTCCTTGCGAGACAGGCGACTCGGGATTCTCGACGACGTCAACGAGCGCTTGTGGGTCAGCGGCAAGGAGGGCCATTCCGTCGTCGCATAGTTCTTCGACAGCATTACCCCACAGCGCCTGAAGGGGCAGTTCCTTCGCGACAAACTGGTCGCCTGGGTCTGAGCGGAGAAGGGAGCGTACCGCCATGTCACGGAGCGCTCTGAACAACGCGTAGTGCTCACTTGCCGATGTCGGCACCCTCGAGGACACGATTCGAAGCAGGAAAGGGCTAGCGAACCGTGCCTTGTCGATCCCGTCCACGCTGGAGATGACGAACGCTTCTTGGCATTCCAGTAGAAGGATGCTCAAGTCTGCAACCGACCAGGAGTGGCCGCCGACCTGGTTCGCGAGTTGCACCCACTCGTCGCCTACATATACGCCTCGTGGGTGGACAAGCGCCACCACGCGCGCGAAGTCGAGGAAACGGGCCCCGCCGTGGCGAAGCAGGTGCGACTCGTACGCTAGATATGTTGATAAGTCTGAGATGTGAGGGTCGTCGGGTGCGGTGAGGCCCAGACGGCTGGCCTCCGACACCAATCGTCCCGCTGGGGCGTAAGCGGCGGCAAGGTCCGAACCCGGGAACACCTCGGCGAACCAAGCCCTGGCGAGGTCCGGATCAGTGCGCAGATCGATCACCCGGTCATATGCGCGTGGGACGCGCGGTGGCGCGCTAAGCAGGTCCACAACCGCACCTGGCTCCGCGGTCGGAGCCGGAGCGCTGTCGGATGTGAGGTCACGCACCCTTCCCCCAGGCCAAGACCAAACGCCGCTAGACGTCTGACCAGTCGTCTCGTGTCCGCCAGTAGCAGCAAGGAGCCAGTGGGCTACTTCTACGCCACCACCAAGAGGTCCGACAACCAGCGCGAGGGAGCGCCCAGATACGGCAGTCGCGGCGGCAGCGCTCCGGAGATCAGCGACCGACTTCATGGGTTCTCCGACTTGTATCGATGAACTGTTGGGCGAACTGTCCCTGCGGCGTGTTGGTCGGCTTTAACGGGGCTTGGAATCCAAGGAGGCTCAGGTCAACGATGTCTTGGAGCGTTGGGCGTGAGCCGAGGATGTGCAAGGTCCCTTCGGCCGTGGGCAGCTCGCGCTTGTGGAACCAGATATCGGTGAGCTGGTAGATCCCGTCCGCAAGGCCACACGTACGCGCTCGCTTCAAACCAGTGATCGCCTTCTCAGTCCATGAACGATCGAAGTATGCGAGCGCCCATCCCCAGTGCCCGGTTGGTGAAGACGAGTTCAGTCGAATCGCGGCATCGAACATCTCCACCGCCTCATCGCCCTGTCCGACGGTCAGCAGACCAAATCCCAATGACTCCAGTGCAGACGCATCGCGCGTGATGTCCCGCCATGCGCGGAGCTGATCGAAGCCTCCGCTTGGTTCTTGACCAGCTAGCAACTGCCACAGCCATGTGATGGGGAAGGCAGTATCAGTTGGTGCCCACGGTTGGGTACCGGTTCTCGGGTGCGACCAAGCGCGGCCGAACTCGGCGAGTTCTCTGGTCTCTGAGAAGTCCTCTACGATCAGATCGAAGGACAGCCTGCCTTCTGCGCCTTCGATCTGGGTGGCAAGCTGTCGCCTGGACTCTCCGAACAGGCAGTCGCGATGGGCATTGGCTAACCCAAGGTCGAAGAGCAACTCTTCTAGGACCCGACTATCGGCGTGGCGCACGGCGAAGTCCTCAAGGATCGGAAGGCAACTGTCAAGTTGGCCGGTCCGCGTCAGCGCAGTTGTCACGAGCACCGGAAACGTGTAGCCGTCAAACTTGTTTTCATGCTGCTCCTGGAGCATCGTCACGGCGGCTGGCGCGTCTCCGCGTTTGAGGTAGCCCAAAGCTTGAAGTTCAGGGACCAGTCCCCAGTTGGGAAACTCGTCGCGGATCCCGGCGATCAGCAAGTCGATCTTCGTCGCCGGCGCTTCGGCCTTCAAGTGGTCGCTCAGACTGCTCAACTTGCCGAGGACGCTCTTCCGGAACTCAGACTGCGCGAGGCGGCGCTCCAACCGCGCGTGATACTCGCCGTACAAGCCCGTTGCGACCGCGCCGATCATCAGCCCTAGGACAAGCAGTTGGGCGTCTTCGGGGTGTTGCAGGTGCTGAACGAAGATCAGGCGGAGAGCGTCCAACCCTACGACAACGACGATGGTAATGAGAAGCGAGTTGAGGAGACGGGCGGCACGGACGACGCTGTCGGGTCTGACCGTCGCTTGGCGCACCATCTCAGAGATGCGACTGGGCGTGAGGCGTCGCCCCGCGTTAAGCGCCTCGAATAGCGCCGCCGAGCTCCTGCGTGTCTCGTTCGTCTGGTTCTCGGATCGACGGGCCTCGCGGTCCCCTAGGAGGGTGATGCTAATGACGATGGCGGCGAGGATGAACCCCATCGTGTCGATGTGCTTTTCCACGCGTCAGCTCATGGTCAGCGCGACAGTGGCGTCGAGGCCAGACTTCCACTTGACGCTGCATCCGAAGGATAGGACCTGATCGTCGCGGTATGTTGCGCCGGCGAGCACGGCGTTGATGGCCCTTTGAAGGGGCTCTCCTGTCGGTTCAAGCCCGTGACCGGGACGGGTTGAGTCATATTCGCCGTGGTAGACGAGGCGTCCACCCTTATTCATGTCCGTGTAGAGGAAGAACTCAGGCGTGCAGGAGGCCTCGAACGCACGTGCCAAGGTTTGATCTCCGTCTAGTACATACGGAAACTTAAATCCGGCTCGCGCTGCTTGCTCGCGCATCTGGTCCGCGTCGTCAGATGGGTAGGCCACTGGATCGTTGGGAGACACGGCGATCGCGAAGAGCCCCTGCGCCTGGTACTCGGCGATTGTTCGGCTGAGGTGATCTTCGATGTGCCGGACGTAGGGAGAGTGGTTGCAGATGAACATGGCCAGCAGGGGGCCACCGGCGGCTGATCGGGGCGACAGCTCCTCATCGTCGAGCGACAGAGCGCGAAACCACGGCACCCTCGACCCCAAGGGGACGGCACGGGCGGAGATAGGCATGCGGACACTCTAGAAGAGTTCCCCGCAGTTGTCTTGTCGCGTGTCAGGACTTCTTGCAGGGCTATCAGGTCAGGCCTGAAGAAGATCCCCGACATGGGTAGACCCCAATGCGGCCTATGCCGAAATTCCACATCGGCGAGGGTGCCTCAGCCGCCGGCGCACCGTCCACTGCCACTGGAACGGTGGCCGGAGGCACTGACGTTGACAAGTCGCCCCGCCAGGTGAGAGTCCCTGGGAGTGGTGGGGTTTGAGGGCAGCGGAGCGGCTCCGGGCGTGAGGGGGCCATCGGCGAGATTCTCGGTGTGTACCGCCGAGTACTCACTGAAGAGGCGCCTCACCGATGGCCTTGTCCCAGTCTGCCGTGTCTGAGTTGCTGGAGGTCTTCCGGCCGGTGACGGCGTGGATCTGATCCGCGAAGCAGTCCGTGTCGCACTGCGGACCTCATCGAAGCCGAAGCCACCGAGGCCATCGGCGCCGCCCGCTACGAACGCACCGAATCCCGCACCACCGAACGCAACCGGGCCCGCCCACGGTTGTTGACGACCAAGGCCGGCGACGTCACCCTGTCGAACCCGAAGCTGCGGACCGGGTCGTTCTTCCCCTCGATCCTGTCCCCGCGGAGCCGGATCGACCAGGCGTTGTACGCCGTCGTCATAGAGGCCTACGTCCACGGCGTGTCCACCCGGGCGGTCGACGAGCTGGTCATCGCCCTCGGCGGGACCGGGATCTCCAAGTCCGAGGTGTCCCGGATCTGCGCGCCGGGCTCGACGAGGTCGTCGGAGCCTTCCGGAGCCGGCGCCTGGAGCACGCCGAGTTCCCGTACCTCTAAACCTCGACACGACGTACCTACACGTGCGCGCCGCGGCCGCGCAGGTCACCTCAAAGGCCGTTGTGGTCGCCACCGGGGTCACCGCCGACGGGCGCCGGGAGATCCTCGGCCTTGACATCGGCGACAGTGAGGACGGGTGTTCTGGCGGGCGTTCCTGACCGGGCTGAAGAAACGCGGCCTAAGCGCAATACCGTTCAGTTAAGGTTACAAGGGTGTACTTTGCTGGCATGCCTCGTTCTGGATGGGTGAAGCCGGTGTCCGACCGTCGGTTGTCTGATCTGGTGTCGGTGGGTGTGCTTACGCGGGTGTTCCCGCCGGACCTTGTCGATGAGGTGATCGCCCAGGCTGGCCGGACCGAGCAACGCAACCGCACCTTGCCGGCACGGGTGATGGCATACTTCGCGATCGGGATGGCGCTGTACTCGGAGGGCTCCTATGAGGACGTGCTGAGTCAGTTGACCGATGGGCTTGCGTGGGCGTCGGGGTGGGCGGACAGCTACAGCCCGCCGTCGAAGTCGGCGATCTTCCAGGCCCGTCAACGGCTCGGTCCGGAGCCGGTCGCCGCGTTGTTCGCGCGGGTCGCCAAGCCGCTGGCGACCCCGACGATGGCCGGGTCGTGGCTGGCC
>Ga0209744_1000259_pt1 | contig 17333 bp, 14 predicted proteins | sample BarGraNGADG00311_2_FD_184494 | JGI IMG/M metagenome (GOLD analysis project Ga0209744, IMG submission 184494) | Arctic peat soil microbial communities from Barrow, Alaska - Barrow Graham LP Ref core NGADG0004-311 (SPAdes) (version 2) | ecosystem: Environmental > Terrestrial > Soil > Wetlands >... | reverse complement strand
GCCGGTGGTCGGCCCGGGTGTGGAAGGTGCCGCCGTGCCGGGAAGCGGGCGTGACGACGAGTCCGTCCGTTGTCTCCTCGACGCCGACGCCCAGCGCCCCCAGTTCCTCGGCGAGGGCGGCCATCCGGTCGGTCTCGTGACCGCGGATGTGGGCAACGCCGCGGATCACGCTCGGACCCTCAGCGACAGCGGCGAGTGCCGCGGCCACGGGGGTGAGCTCGCTGACCGCATGCAGGTCGACGTTTGCTCCCCTCACGCCGTCCACGCCGGAAACGGTGAGCAGGCGACCGGCCACCGGGTCGGACGAGTAAGCCAGCCTCGCGCCGAAGGCGGCGAGGACGCCGGCCAAGTCGTCGGTTGCCTGCACCGAGACCTCCGGCCAGGCTGTGCTCAGCTCCCCGCCGGTGACCAGGGCTGCCGCGAGCAGGGTGGCCGCGTTCGTCAGGTCCGGTTCGATGACCTCGTCCAGGGCTGCGATCGCACCGGGTGCCACGCGCCAGGTGCACGGCCTTGGCTTGTCGACCCGAACACCGCGCCGGGCAAGCATCGCAGCGGTCATCTCGATGTGGGGCAACGAGGGCAGCGATCCACCGCTGTGGGTGATCTCGAGGCCGTTGGGGAATCTCGGCGCGGCCAGGAGGAGGGCGGAGACGAACTGGCTGGAGACGCTGGCGTCCACCATGACCGGCCCGCCAAGGACACTGGGTGCGCCGCCGACGCTGACCGGCAGGTGGTAGGGCTCGCTGACCTCGACGCCGAGGGCGGCGAGTGCGGCGAGCAGGCCGGCCAGGGGGCGCTGGCTGGCCGCCTCGTCGCCGATGAAGGCTGTGGCCGGCGTGGCCAGGGCCGCCAGCGCGGGCAGGAAGCGCATCACGGTGCCGGCCAGGCCGCAGTTGATGGTGCCGCCGCCCTGCAGTGCCGTGGCCGGTTGCACCTGGAGCCGCCCGTCCGGCAGGTCGGTGAACGTCGCGCCGAGGGTGGTCAGTCCGGCGCGCATCAGGGCGGTATCCCTGGAATCGAGGACGCCGCTGAGTACAGAAGGGCCATCGGCGAGTGCTGCCAGCAGTAGGCTGCGGGCGCTGGCCGACTTGGAGCCGGGAACGACGACGATTCCGTGGACAGGACCATCAGCCACCGGTGCCGGCCAGTGGGTCAAGAAAGCACGCCCTCGACCGTGCGGCGAGCCTTGCGGAACGACTTGCGTGCCATTCGGGCGGTGTCCTCCGCCGTCGCACGGGTGTCGCGTTGCAGCTCGGCCTTCCGCTTCGCGGCCTCCTTGCCGAGCAGCTGTCGCTGGGTGCGCACCCGCCAGGCGATGGTCGGCTTGCCTTCGGTGTCCTGCGCGGCGAGCAGCACGCCACCGAGCAGGGCAACGTTCTTGCCCAGCTGCGAGCTGACCGCCGTCCGCTCCGAGCCCTTGGCCTTCAGCGGGTTGGCCACCAGCACGTGCGGCACCATAGTGAGGGCCAGCACCCCGGCGCCGAGCCGGCGGCCGAGACCGGTGGCAAGGCTGAGGCCACCGACGATCTGCAGGGCGCCGTTCCACTTCACGAAACCGGCCGTGTCCTCGGGTAGGTAACCGCGGGCTTCCGCCGGCAGGGCGGACGTCACGAGCGGCAACACCTTGTCAGCGAGGGGTTGGGCGTCGGCAACGAACTCCTCGGGGTGCCGGAGCGCTTTCACCCCGCTGATGACGAAGTAGCTGGCCAGCATCGAGCGGGCGACGAACCGCAGAAGACTCATACCCTATTACTACCCCGATCGCCTGCAACTGCCAAGCTCGTCCAGACGGCGGCGCAGCGTAGGGTCGGTTCCATGTGCGGACGCTATGCCTCCTCCGCCGGCCGGACGGAGCTCACCGAGATCTTCGAGATCGACGAGGTGGCCGGGCCCCTGCCCGCCCCGGCGTGGAACATCGCGCCGACCGACCCGGTTCCGGCCATCTTCGAACGGGTCCGGGACGGGGACCGGCGGCGGCTGCTCGCGGAGGTGCGCTGGGGGCTCGTCCCGTCCTGGTCGAAGGACGCGAGCGGCGCTGCCCGGCTGATCAACGCCCGGGTGGAGACGGTGGGGGAGAAGCCCGCCTTCCGCAAGGCGTTCGCGTCCCGTCGCTGCCTGCTGCCTGCCGACGGCTACTACGAGTGGTACACAGTGCCGGCCACCGGCGGCGGCAAGCCGGTCAAGCAGCCGTATTTCATCGTCCCGTCCGATGGCGGCCTGTTCGCGATGGCGGGGCTCTACGAGTTCTGGAAGACGCCGGACGGGTCGTGGCTCACCACTGCGGCGGTGATCACGACATCGGCGACCGACGAGGTGGGGCACCTGCACGACCGCATGCCGATGAGCGTCCCGGCGGAGAACTGGTCGGCGTGGCTGGACCCCGGGTTCGGTTCCGACGCCAGGGAACTGCTCACCGTCGGAGTCTCAGGGCTCACCTTCCACCCGGTGTCGACAGCGGTGAACAAGGTCGCCAACGACGGCCCGGAGCTGGTCGAGCCGGTCACCGTGTGAGCGCATGTGAGGCCGGGGGGTCGTGGAATATCGCCGCCTGTCGACTCGTTGAAGAGGCGTGATCGAGACCATTGACAAAGCAATGTCCGCCGCGACGGCGCTGCCCCGTCAGAAGCACCCGCTAGGCTCGTTCGTGATGAATCTCCCCACACTCCCTGACCAGGCGGGCCTCGCTACGCCTGAGACCGATGCCGAGCGTGCGTCGCGCTTCGAGAGCGACGCCCTGGCCTACCTGGACCAGCTTTACGGTGCGGCGCTGCGGATGACCCGGAACCCCACCGACGCAGAAGACCTGGTGCAGGAGACCTTCGCCAAGGCCTACGCGTCGTTCCACCAGTTCACGCCCGGCACCAACCTGAAGGCCTGGCTGTACCGGATCCTCACCAATACCTTCATCAACAGCTACCGCAAGAAGCAGCGCCAGCCGCAGTCCTCCGGCCAGGAGGTCGAGGACTGGCAGCTCGCCCGCGCGGAGGCGCACACCTCCACCGGTCTGCGGTCCGCCGAGACGGAAGCGCTCGACCGGATGCCGCACTCAGCGGTGACGGACGCGATGAACGCGTTGGCGCCGGACTTCCGGCTGGCCGTCTACCTCGCCGATGTCGAAGGCTTCTCGTACAAGGAGATCGCCGAGATCATGGGAACTCCGATCGGAACAGTGATGTCGCGTCTGAACCGCGGACGCAACCAGTTGCGCACGTCCCTCGCGGACTTCGCGCGCGAGCACGGACTTGTCGGGGGCGACGATGACGCCTGAGTTCGAGGACTGCACCGAGGTGCTCCGCAGCCTCTACGCGTTCCACGACTACGAGCTGACTGCCGCCGAAGCTGACGAGATCCGCCAGCACCTGATGGCGTGTGAGCCGTGCCTCGACCACTTCCAGGTCGAGGATGCGATGCGTCTGCTGATCCGGCGCTGCTGTGTCGAGGAGAAGGCGCCAGAGGGCCTTCGGCTGCGGATGCGTGCCACCTACTCCCGCACCGTGATCGGCTACGAAGACACCGAATAGCAATAGAGATAGCGAAACCCCCGCGAGAGCGGGGGTTTCTGCGTTCACCAGGCTGCGATCGTCAGGCGTTGGGACGCTTGCCGTGGTTCGCTGCGTTCTTCCTGCGGGCCCGGCGCTTGCGTCCACCCTTACCCATCGCGGTCTCCTCGAATCGATTGTCATGGGCGCCAAACGGCGCGAAGACCCATTCTGCCAGCCGGTGCACCCTGCATCCAACTCGGTCAGTAGGGTGGCGGTCATGCAGACGATGGAGCAGGTGATCCGGCTGCACTGCGTCCTCGCAGACGAGGAACGGAATTGGCTCAACGAATTGGTCGACGAATGGTCCCTTCTGGCCGACCTTGCATTCGCCGACCTGATCCTCTGGGTGCCCGACGCCGACGACAACGTCTTCTGGGCTGCTGCCCAGGTGCGTCCCACCACGGGCCCGACCTCCCTCGAGGACGACGTGGTCGGCGAGGAGATCGCCTACGACCCCGAACACCTCGTCACTGAGGCCTACCTTTCGCAGGAGATCAGTCACACCAGCGGGAACAAGCTGCACGCCGGCATTCCCGTTGACGTGATGGCGATCCCGATCCTGCACGGCGAGAACGTTCTCGCCGTCGTGGAGATGCACACCAACCAGATGGGCGTCCGCGCCCCCGGTGCCCTCGAGGACGCCTACCTCGAGGCTGCGCAGCTGCTCGCCGGCATGGTGCACCAGCACCAGTTCCCCCTTGGCGGAGACCGCCGGGTGCCGTGGGTGTCGCCGCGGGTCGGTGACGGCATGATCCGGGTGAACCAGGCCGGGATGATCAGCTTCGCCAGCCCGAACGCCTTGAGCGCCTACCGTCGGCTCGGGCTCACCAGCGACCTGTACGGCGAGGACTTCGTCGCCGTCACCCGGTCGCTGCTGAAGGAGCGGGCGCCGGTGGAGCGCCCCATCGCCGCCAGCCTCGCCGGGCGTGGCTCCGCGGAGATCGACCTGGAGACGTCCCTTGCCAACGTTCGGCTGCGGGTGCTGCCGCTGACCAGCGAGGACGGACCCGAGGGCTTGCTGGTGATGTGCCGGGACACAACGGAGTTGCGTTCCCGTGAGCGCCAGCTGGTCACCAAGGACGCGACCATCCGCGAGATCCACCACCGGGTGAAGAACAACCTGCAGACTGTTGCGGCGCTGCTGCGCCTGCAGGCACGGCGCATCTCCTCACCGGAGGCGAAGGGCGCGCTCAGTGATGCCATGAAGCGGGTCGCTGCCATCGCCGTCGTGCACGAGATCCTCAGCCAGGCCTTCGACTCCTCGGTGAAGTTCGACGACGTCGCCGACCGGCTGCTGCGAATGGTGGGCGACGTCGCAGCCACCGGCGGCAAGGTGCGGATGGTGCGCGAAGGGTCGTTCGGCTACGTGCCTGCCGACGTCGCGACGAGCCTCTCTCTGGTGCTCACCGAGCTGTGCCAGAACGCCGTCGAGCACGGCTTGCGCGAACAGTCCGGCGAAGTGCTTGTGCGGCCGCAACAGCAGGACGGGGAGCTCATCGTCGAGGTGCGGAATTTCGGCGAGCCGCTGCCGGACGGATTCCGGATCGGGAACTCGACGAGCCTTGGCCTGTCGATCGTGAGCACCCTGGTCGCGGACCTGGGTGGGGAGTTCCGCCTGGAATCAGATGAGGCGGCGACAACGGCGACCGTTCGCGTCCCGCTGATCTAGTCCTCTACACAGCCGAAGCGGTGGTGTGGGGGAGTCCGTCCGTCCTTAGGCGTTGCGCACTCGCATCCGCGCGGCACGGCGCTTCATGGCCCGGCGCTCGTCCTCGCTGAGCCCACCCCACACGCCATGATCCTGGCCGGCGTCGAGAGCCCACTGCAAGCAGGCTTCGCGCACCTCACAGCGCCGGCAGACCTTCTTGGCCTCCGCGATCTGCATCAAGGCGGGACCCGTGTTCCCGATGGGGAAGAACAACTCCGGGTCCTCTGTCAGGCAGGCAGCCCTGTGGCGCCAGTCCATTCAGTAACACTCCTAAGTAGGTGGGCCGCGTTGGCGGATGGCCCGAGCACGCGTCACCGGGCGCGATTGAAACCAACGCCCGGCGTCAAGACTTCCAACTCTAGCTGTCCAGCACAAGAGCTCCCAGCATTTTGCACATGTGATGTCATGCGCTCCCATCGGCTGCACGAACCGGCATGCGTGTCGCTGCGGCGACTACGCTGGCGCCCGTGCCCGACCCGACACGCCGACGACCGCCCGGGCTGGTGGTTGCCGCCACCGGCTCGCTGCTGGTCGGCCTTGCGCTGGTCGGCCTGGCCGCAGCGTCCCTCGCCGCCGGCCACGGAAGCTTCAGTGGGGGTGTCGGGATCGCCCTGATCGTCTACGGCGTCGGCATGGCCGGCGGTGCCTTTGCGCTCTGGAAGGGCAGCATCTTCGGGCGCGGTCCGGTGGTCGCCATGGCGTTGCTGAACCTGGTGGCCGGCTACACCAACACCCAGTCGGCGCCATGGGTGTGGCTACTGGTGGCGGTGTCGGCGGCAACGGTGGTCGCCGCAGCCCTCCCGAGCACCAGCCGGGCCCTGCACCTTCGCAGGGTCAGCTCAGGCGGCGTGCCCCCGCAGAAGGCCGACCGAGGAACGTGACCGGCACGCCGAGCGTTGCCTCGGCGAACGCCGCCGTGACCGATGCTGCGACCGCGTCGACCTGTTCCGCGCGCACCAGCGCCAGCACGCAGCCACCGAACCCGCCGCCGGTCATCCGGGCGCCGAGCGCCCCTGCCTCGCAGGCAGTGGCCACGGCAAGGTCGACACTGGTCTCGGTGATCTCGTAGTCGTCGCGCATCGAGGCGTGTGAGGCGGTCATCAGCTCGCCCAGCCGGGCGTAGTCGCCGGCGTCGAGCGCCGCGACCGACTCCAGCACCCGTGCGTTCTCCGTGACGATGTGACGCACCCGGCGTCCGATGAGCTCCGGAAGGTGCGCGAGGGCAGCATCCAGGTCGGTCACGTCCCGCAGGGCCGGGACGCCGAGGATGCGGCTGGCCTCCTCGCAGCTCGCCCGACGGGCGGCATACTCGCCGTCCACGTGGCTGTGCCGGGTGCGGGTGTCGACCACGAGGATCTCGAGGCCGGCGCCGGTGACTGCGAGAGGCACCTGGCGGCTGGCGAAGTCGCGACAGTCGAGGAACAGGGCGTGGTCGGCGATGCAGAGGGTGGACGCTGCCTGGTCGAGCAGGCCGGTGGGAGCGCCCACGTAGGCGTTCTCTGCCGTCCGGGCCAGCTTGGCGCGGTCCAGGGGTTCGATGCCGAGACCGTTGAGGTCGGCGAACGCCGCGAGCGTTGCGCACTCGATCGCCGCGGACGAGGACAGGCCGGCCCCTAGCGGCACGTCGGAAGTCAACACGACATCGGCTCCAGCGACGGTGTGGCCGGCCTGCTGCAGGGCCCAGACCACGCCGGCGAGGTAGGAGTGCCAGCCCGGGCTGCCGGGCACCAGTTCGTCCTGCCCGAGCTCGACGGTCTCGTCGAGATCGACAGAGCGGAACCGCCAGCGACCGTCGGTCCGGGGGGCGGCGGCGACGTAGGCGGCCTGCGGCAAGGCGAACGGCAGCACGAAACCGTCGTTGTAGTCGGTGTGCTCGCCGATCAAGTTGATGCGTCCCGGTGCGGCCCAGACTCCCGCGGGTTCGTGGCCGGTGAGCGCGCTGAAGGCAGCGATGACCTGCGGGGTGAGCACCCTCATTCCTCCTCCTCGTCGAGGCGGGCAAGCCAGGTGGCCAGCCGCTCCACGGCATTCTCGTACTCCGGGTACTGGTCGACGAACAGGGTGAGCTTTTCGGACAGCCAAGCGAGGCTGGCATCCTCCTCGCCGCGCCGGTCGGCCAGCTCCTCGATGCCGCGGTCGGTGAAGTACATCAGCCGGCCAGCGCGCGGGCGAGCAGGTCGGCCTCCTGGGCGGTGTGCACCTTCACCGACCCCACGGACGGCGCGGACGCTGCCGGCCGGGTGATGCCGGTCATCTTCAGCTCGTAACCCGGCAGGAAGGTGGCGATGGCCTGCGGAAGGTGGAGCTGGAGGAACCACCAGGCGCCCTGGTTCTCCGGCTCGTCCTGCGCCCAGCGCACGTCGGTCACCTGCGGGTACTTGGCCAGCTCTTCTGACAGTTCGCGGGCCGGCAGCGGGTAGAGCCGCTCCAGCGGCAGGATGGCGACCTGCCCGTCGAGGCCGGCCTCGCTGCGTGCCTGCACCAGTTCCCAGCGGATCTTGCCCGAGCACATCACGATGCGCTTCACTCCCGTGTGGTCGGTAATGGTCGGGTCGCCCATCGCGGGCTGCCAGCGTCCCTGGGTGAACTCGGTGACCGGCGAGACCGCCACCTTCGAGCGCAGCATCGACTTCGGCGTCGCTATGACCACCGGGCGGTGCCAGTTCACGTAGGCGTGGGTGCGCAGCAGGTGGAAGTAGCTGGCCGGGGTCGACGGCTGGCAGACCGCCAGCGCGCCCTCGGAGCAGAGGGTCAACCAGCGCTCTATGCGGGCGGAGCTGTGGTCGGGTCCCTGGCCCTCGTAGCCGTGGGGCAGCAGCAGCACGACGCCCGACTTCTGCGTCCACTTGGCGTTGCCCGCAGCGATGAACTCGTCCGCAATGGTCTGCGCGCCGTTGGCGAAGTCGCCGAACTGCCCCTCCCAGCACACCAGTGCGTCGGGGGCTGCCACCGAATAGCCGTACTCGAAGCCCATCGACGCGTACTCGCTCAGCAGCGAGTCGAACACGTGGAAGCGTCCCTGATCGGGTGTCAGGTGCTTCAGCGGCACGTAGGCCTGGTTCGTCACCCTGTCGATCACCGCGGCGAACCGCTGGCTGAAGGTGCCACGACGGCTGTCCTGGCCGACGAGACGCACCGGGCGGCCCTCCATCAGCAGCGAGCCGAAGGCCAGCAACTCTGCGGTCGCCCAGTCGATGGGCCCGGAACGGATGGCATCAGCGCGGCGCTGGAGCTGCGGGAGCACCTTCGGGTGCACAGTGAAGCCCTCGGGGAAGGTGAGGTGCGCCTTGGCCACCGCCTCCATCTGCTCCGCGGTGATCGCCGTGCCCTGCTCCTTGCCCAGCTTCGCCGGGTAGTAGGGGGCCTTGCGGTAGGACTCGTCATCTTCCACCACGGCCTCGCGGACCTCGCGGAACACGCTCTCGAGCCGGTCACGGAAGCGGGCCATGACCGCCTCGGCGTCCTCGATGGAGATGTCGCCGCGTCCGATCAGCGCCTCGGTGTACAGCTTCCGCACGCTGCGCTTCTGCTCGATCAGGTCATACATCAGCGGCTGGGTGAAGCTCGGGTCGTCGCCCTCGTTGTGGCCGCGGCGCCGGTAGCAGACCAGGTCGACGACGACGTCCTTGGCGAAGCGCTGTCGGAAGTCGAAAGCCACCTGGGCCACCCGGGCGACAGCCTCGGGGTCGTCGCCGTTGACGTGGAAGACCGGTGCCTGGATGGCCTTGGCCACGTCGGTGCAGTAGGTGGAGGAACGTGACTCGATCGGTGCCGTGGTGAACCCGACCTGGTTGTTCACCACCAGGTGGATCGTGCCGCCCGTCTTGTAGGCCCGCAGCTGGCTCATCTGCAGGACCTCGTAGACCACGCCCTGGCCGGAGAATGAGGCGTCGCCGTGCAGCAGGATCGGAAGCACCGGCCAGCCGGGCACCTTCCCGACACGGTCGATCTTGGCCCGCACGATTCCCTCGACCACCGGGTTGACGGCCTCGAGGTGGGACGGGTTGGCCGCCACGGAGGCTTTGATCGTCTTGCCACTCGCAGCGGTGAACTGGCCCTCCGAGCCCAGGTGGTACTTCACGTCACCGGAGCCCTGGGTGAGCCGGGGATCGAAGTTGCCCTGGAACTCACGGAAGATCTGGCCGTAGGACTTGCCGACGATATTGGCCAGCACGTTCAGCCGGCCGCGGTGCGACATGCCGATGATCGCCTCGTCGATCCCGTCTTCTGCGGCCTGCTCATAGAGCTCGTCGAGGAACACAATCGTCGACTCGCCGCCCTCGAGGGAGAACCGCTTCTGGCCAACGAACTTGGTCTGCAGGAACGTCTCGAAGATCTCGGCCTCGTTGAGCTTGTCGAGGATGCGCAGGTGTTCCTCCCGCGGCCATGGCTCGAACGGACGCTCGAAGCGCTCCTGGATCCAGGTGCGCTGCTCATTGTCGGAGATGTGCATGTACTCCACCCCGACGCTGCGGCAGTATGTGCCGCGCAGCATCGCAAGGATGTCGCGCATCGTGGCGACCTCGCCGGAATGGCCGCCGAAGCTCCCCACCGGGAACTCGCGGTCGAGGTCCCACAGGGTCAGGCCGTGGTACTCGATGGCCAGCTCGGGGTGGCTGCGTTGCCGGAACTCGAGCGGATCGATGTCGGCCATGAAGTGGCCGAGGTTGCGGTAGGCGTTGATCAGGCTGAAGATCCGGGCGCTGCGGGGGATCGAGCCGGCCCGGTCGTCGCTGAGGTCGCTGGCCCAGCGGATCGGGGTGTAGGGCACTCGCAGGGCGTCGAAGATCTCGTCGTAGAAGTCGTGCTCGCCGATCAGCAGTTGGTGCATCCGGCGCAGGAACTCCCCGGACTGTGCGCCCTGGATTACCCGGTGGTCGTAGGTGGAGGTGAGCGTGGTCACCTTGGAGACGCCGAGCTGGTTGATCCGGGCCGTACTTGCGCCCTGGAACTCCGGCGGGTAATCGATCGAGCCGACGCCGAGGATCATGCCCTGGCCGGCCATCAGCCGCGGCACCGAGTGGTTGGTGCCGAGCCCGCCCGGGTTGGTCAGGGACGCAGTGGTGCCGGCGAAGTCGGCGACGGTGAGGCTGTTGTCGCGTGCCTTGCGGACCAGGGCCTCGTAGGCAGCCCAGAACTGGGCGAAGTTCAGGTCCTCGCAGTTCTTGATGTTCGGCACGAGGAGCTGACGCGTGCCGTCGGGCTTGCGCATGTCGATCGCGAGGCCGAGGTTGACCGTCGGCGGGGTGATCAGATTCGGCTTGCCGTCGACGACCTCGTAGGAGTTGTTCATCTCGGGCACGGCCTTCAGCGCCTGCACCATCGCCCAGCCGATCAGGTGGGTGAAGGAGACCTTGCCGCCCGTGGAGCGGGCCAGGTGGGCGTTGATGATCTGGCGCTGGTCGATCGCGAGCTTCATCGGGACGTCGCGGACGCTGGTCGCGGTCGGCATCGCAAGGGAAGCGTCCATGTTCGTCGCCGTGCGCAGCGGGGCGCCGCGCAGCGGAGTGCGCGTCGGCTCCGTGACCTCCCTGGTCACGACGACCTGCCGGCGGGGCAGGTCGGGCGAGACGCCGCGGCCGGAGCCGGGGCCCTCCGGGCCGCTGCCACTCGGAGCCGGCGGGCGCTCGGACTGGGCCTCGGGCACAACGGTGGCCTGAGCGGGTGCCGGGGCAGCGGCCGCGGCCGCGGGAGCCCCATCGACTGCCGGACTGGGCTGCACAGGCGCAGGCGCGGCCGTCTCGGTGGGGACGGAGGGGACAGGCTGAGTCTGTGGGGCTGCCGCAACGGAGGCAACCGATTCTGACGGCTCGGCCGCGGTCGGGGCGGACGCAGGCGCAGGCTTGCCCTGGAAATAGGCCACCCAAGCGGGATCCACCGAAGCCGGATCAGCGTTGAACTGCTCCCGCATCTCCTCGATGAGCCAATCATTGGCACCGAAGTCTGTTGAGATCTCGCTGTTCTTGACGTCCTGAGGCGCAGGGGCCACTTTCGCCTTCTTCCCTGATGGCGCGGGTTTACCGGGGTCGATGTTACCCACGCCCGAGCCACGAACGAACGTACCCGCCGAAGGACCTCGGAATCAGGGATTGGTGAAATTGGGTCCGTAGGTGGACAGGCGCGATCAGCCGACAGGCTGCTGCGGTCGTCCATTTCCTCGAACAGGGGCAACTTCGGGCCGCGTCCGTGGATGGTGCCCGAACCAGCGGACCGGGTCATTCACAGGGCGCCCCCGGCGCGATTCGAACGCGCGCTCCCGCCTCCGGAGGGCGGTGCTCTATCCCCTGAGCTACGGGGGCCCTGGCCAGCAGAGCGGGCCGAACGAGACTCTAGCCTAGTCCGATCACACTAGTCTCATCGGCATGATCGGTCGGGTGGGCCTGGGGGCGGCGCTCGCCGCGTGCCTCGTGCTGACCGGCTGCGTGCAACAGGCTCCGCCGGCACCTGCAACGCTCCGGTCGGCGGCGCCGCCGTGGCCGGCCCCCCGCGATGGCATCTCCTACTTCGAGCTCGCCGGCGTGCCTTCGTCCCGCCTCGACGACCGCACCGGGCAGCGCGTGGTCACCCTGTCGATCCGGATCGACGGCGCTGACGTCCCGCTGGTGCCCAGTATCGGGCTCGACCTTCCCCGCGCACTCCAGGCGCCGGCGCACACCCACGACGCCAGCGGCACGATCTGGCTGGAGGGCGCTGGGGCTGGCGCCGTGACCCTCGGCCAGTTCTTCACCCTGTGGGGCGTGCGGTTCGACGGCCGCTGCCTCGGTGCGGCCTGCGGGCAGCTGACCGTGACCGCGGACGGGGTGGCCGTCGACCACCCGGCAGGTCTGGTGCTGTCGACTGCCAGTGACGTCCAGATCCGGCTCGCAAGCGGCGCCTGAGGGCTGCTCTCTGGCACAGTTGCGGCCATGACTCACATGCACGTGGCGGGCGCCCTGCACGCGGATGCGACCACCCCGGCCCCGGTCTGGCTGACCCGGCCGGAGGATGTGAACGCCCTCACCGCGAAGCTGTGGAGCGAAACCGTCACGCGTGGCGAAGACGGTGTCATCTCCGTCGGCGGCGTGCGGCTCACCGACCTCGCCGAACAGGTGGGTACCCCCGCCTACGTCATCGACGAGCTCGACTTCCGCAACCGTGCCCGCGACTGGCGCGAGGCCTTCACCGGCTGGACGGTGTACTACGCGGGCAAGGCCTTCCTGTGCGCGACCATCGCGCGCTGGGCGGCGCAGGAGCAGCTGTTCCTCGACGTCTCCTCCCTCGGCGAGCTCACCGTCGCCCTGCGCGCCGGCTTCGATCCTGCGCGGATCGGCATGCATGGCAACAACAAGTCCGAAGCAGAACTGCGGCTCGCCCTCGGCCGCGGCGTCGGCCGCATCATCGTCGACTCCTCGGACGAGATCACCCGCCTGGAGAACCTCTGCGCGGAACTCGACACCACAGCGCGGGTCATGATCCGGGTCACCACCGGCGTCGAGGCGCACACCCACGAGTACATCGCCACCGCCCACGAGGACCAGAAGTTCGGCTTCTCGATCGCCGGCGGGCAGGCGCTGGTCGGCCTGTTCCGAAGCCACCACAGCCCGCGGCTGCAGCTGCTGGGCGTCCACTCCCACATCGGCAGCCAGATCTTCGACACCAACGGTTTCGAGGTGGCCGCGCGGCGCACGCTCAAGCTGCTCTCGCAGTTCAGGGAGGCCACCGGCCTGGAACTGGCCGAGCTCGACCTCGGCGGCGGCTTCGGCATCGCCTACACCAAGGAGGACACGCCGGCGACCCCGACCGAGCTCGCGCGGGGGCTGCGCGACATCGTCGAACACGAGTGCCGGGGCTTTGGTCTCAACCCGCCGGCGATCTCCATCGAGCCGGGCCGTGCCATCGTCGGGCCGTCCGGGCTCGCCCTGTACCGGGTGGGCACGGTCAAGCCGGTCGACGTCGGCAACGGCATGAACCGGCGCTACGTCTCCGTCGACGGCGGGATGAGCGACAACATTCGTCCGGCCCTGTACGCAGCGGAATACAGCGCTGCGCTGGCGTCCCGGTCCTCCGGCGCGGAGTCGGTGGTGTCGCGCGTGGTCGGCCTGCACTGTGAGGGTGGCGACATCCTGGTCCGCGACGAGTTCCTGCCCGGCGACGTGGCGATCGGCGACCTGATCGCCGTGCCGGCCGCCGGTGCGTACAGCCGGTCGATGGCCAGCAACTACAATCACACCCCGCGGCCGCCGGTCGTCTCGGTACGGGACGGGCAGGTGCGCACCATGCTGCGCCGCGAGACCCTGGACGACCTCCTGGCGCTGGACGCCGGGTTGTCGGAGAACGAGGAACCCAATGGATGAGTCCACGCCCCTGAAGGTCGCACTGCTGGGTTGCGGGGTGGTCGGTTCCATGGTGGCCCGGCTGCTCATCGAGCAGGCCGACGACCTGCGCGCCCGGATCGGACGGCCGCTGGAGCTGGTCGGTATCGCCGTGCGCAGGCTTGAGCTCGAGCGTCCCGGCATCGACCGGACGCTCCTCACCGATGACGCGCTGGCCCTCGTCAGCCGACCCGACGTCGACCTGGTGATCGAGCTGCTGGGCGGCATCGAGCCGGCCCGCAGCCTGATCCTCGCCGCGATCGCCGCCGGTTCTTCGGTGGTCACGGCCAACAAGGCGCTGCTCGCAGAGGACGGCGGCACCATCTACGGGGCGGCCGAGGCTGCCGGCGTGGACGTCTACTACGAGGCGTCCGTCGCCGGTGCGATTCCGATCATCCGCCCGCTGCGGGAGTCGCTGGTCGGTGACGAGGTGACTGCGGTCATGGGCATCGTCAACGGCACCACCAACTTCATCCTCGACAAGATGCACACCGACGGCGCCGACTTCTCCGACGTGCTGGCAGAGGCGCAGCGGCTGGGCTACGCCGAAACCGACCCGACCGCAGACGTCGAGGGCTACGACGCGGCGGCGAAGGCCGCGATCCTCGCCAGCCTCGCATTCCACTCCCGGGTGAAGCTGTCCGACGTGTCCCGCGAGGGCATCGCCGGGGTGACCAGCGCCGACATCGCCGCGGCAAAGGAGATGGGCTGCGTCATCAAGCTGCTGGCCCGGTGCGCGCTCAGCGAGGACGGCACCATCGCCCTCGGTGTCCACCCGACCATGGTTCCGGTGTCGCACCCGCTCGCCGCCATCCCCGGCGCCTACAACGCGGTGTTCATCGAGTCCCGGCACGCCGGCCGGCTGATGTTCATGGGGCCCGGCGCCGGCGGTTCGCCGACCGCGTCCGCCGTGCTCGGTGACCTTGTCACAGCCGCCCGCAACCGCGTCCGCGGCACCCGGGGGCCGGGGGAGTCCACGTACTCCGGCCGTGGGATCACGCCCGCAGGCAAGGTCAGCTCGCGCTACTACGTGTCGATGACCGTCACCGACGCCCCTGGCGTGCTGGCCCAGGTGGCCACCTGCTTCGCGCGTCACGAGGTGTCGCTGCAGGCCGTCCGGCAGGAGAGCCAGGGGGTGGAGGCCCGATTGGGGGTGATGACCCACCTGGCCATGGAGGACGCGATCAGCGCGGCCATGGCTGACCTGCGCAACATGGCCGAGGTTCGGCCGCAGATCGCCGTGATGCGGGTCGAGGGGGCCTGATGGACCTGGCGTGCCTCGACCTCGAGGGCGTCCTCGTCCCTGAGATCTGGATCCGGGTGGCGGAGACCACCGGCATCGAGGAGTTGCGGCTCACCACCCGCGACATCGCTGACTACGACGAGCTGATGCGCCACCGGCTGCGCCTGCTTGATGCGCACGGCATCGGCCTCGCGCAGATCCAGGCCGCGATCGCAGCCATGGGCCCCATCCCCGGCGCCGGTGAGTTCCTCGACTGGTTGCGGGCACGCTTCCAGGTGGTGATCCTCTCCGACACGTTCTATGAGTTCGCGATGCCGCTGATGGCCCAACTGGGCTACCCGACGCTGCTGTGCCACCGCCTTCGGGTCGAATCCGACCGCATCGCCGGGTACACGCTGCGCCAGCCCGACTCCAAGCGTGCGGCCGTGCGGGTTTTCCACCACCTGAACTACCGCGTGGTCGCCACCGGAGACTCCTACAACGACGTCGCGATGCTCGCAGAGGCCGACGCAGGCATCCTGTTCCGGCCTCCGGCCAATGTCATCGCGGAGTTCCCGAGGTTCCCGGTCGTGACCGATTACGCGGGTTTACGGGAGGCATTCAGCACCGCTCTGGGCTGAGTTGGTGAAGCGGGTATTCCCTGCGTCCCCGGGTGCTACAGTGGGTGCAGCGCAGTAGCGCACCGCCCCTCAGGTCGGGCAGGACGGACGAGAAGAATCACGAGTCGTCGAGAAATCCCAGTAGCGAAGTAATCACCCCCCGTGCTGGCATTTCAGATCTGGAATGTCATTCAAAGTTGCTCGCAACGAGCACGGGGCCAGTCTGCCCGGTCATGCCGGAGACGCCCGATCCGAAAGGAAGTAAGTGACCGACACCATCGAAGCCGGCACCAAGGAAACCAGGCGCAAAGGCGCAGGTCTGGACGGCCTGCTGCTGCCGGAGCTGAAGCAGCTGGGTTCCCAATTGGGCCTCAAGGGCACCGGCACCATGCGCAAGAGCGCGCTCATCGACGCCATCAAGTCCGCGCAGTCCTCTTCCCGCGGGGAGCAGCCCCGGACGGAGCAGCCCCGGACGGAGCAGCCCCGGACGGAGCAGCCCCGCGCTGAGGAGTCGACGCGCAGCGAGCAGACGCGCTCCCGCCGGCAGCGCGCCGAGCGTCCGGCCGAGTCGGAGCAGCCGCGCAACAGCGAGCCCGCAGAGGCGCATCCCTCGCTGCCGTCCGGCGGCACGGACGACGTCGCCGCTCGCCTGGAGGCGCTGAAGGCCGAGGGTTCCGGACGCAACCGTCGTCGGGGCAACAACGCCGACGACACCGAGCGCACCGACAACCGCCAGGCCGAGTCCCGTCCGCAACAGCAGCAGGCGCGCAACGACGCTCCGCGCAACGATTCCCCCCGCAATGATTCGCAGCGCAACGATTCGCAGCGCAACGATGACGACGAGTACGGCAACGGCCGTCGCAGCCGTCGGCGCCGCAACCGCGACCGCCAGAACACCAACCGGCGTCCCACCGGCAATGCCCGCTCGGGCGGCAACCTCGGCATGGAGCGGATGGAAGCCGAGCCCGTGATCTCCGAGGACGACGTGCTGCTGGAGATTTCCGGCATCCTCGACGTCCTCGACAATTACGCCTTCGTCCGGACCTCCGGCTACCTTCCCGGCAACAATGACGCCTACGTGTCGCTGGCAATGGTGAAGCGGTGGGGCCTGCGCAAGGGCGACATCGTCACCGGTGCCATCAAGGCACCCAAGGAGGGCGAGCGCCGGGAGAAGTTCAACCCGCTGGTGCGCATCGACACGATCAACGCCGACTCCCCGGAGAAGGCAAAAGACCGCACCGAATTCCAGAAGCTGGTCCCGCTCTACCCGCAGGAACGCTTCCGGATGGAGACCACGCCGCTCAACATGACCGGCCGGATCATGGACCTGGTCTCACCGGTCGGCAAGGGCCAGCGCGGCCTGATCGTCTCCCCGCCGAAGGCAGGCAAGACGCTGGTCATGCAGGCCATCGCGCACGCGATCACCACCAACCACCCCGAGGTGCACCTGATGGTCGTCCTCGTGGACGAGCGTCCCGAGGAAGTCACCGACTTCCAGCGGACGACCAGCGGTGAGGTCATCGCGTCCACCTTCGACCGTCCCGCGGAGGACCACACCACAATTGCGGAGCTCGCGATCGAGCGGGCAAAGCGACTTGTCGAACTGGGCATGGACGTGGTCGTGCTGCTCGACGGCATCACCCGCCTCAGCCGCGCCTACAACCTGGCCGCTCCCGCGTCCGGCCGGATCCTTTCCGGTGGCGTGGACTCGGCTGCGTTGTACCCGCCGAAGAAGTTCTTCGGTGCGGCCCGCAACATCGAGGACGGCGGCTCGCTGACCATCCTCGCAACGGCCCTCATCGACACCGGCTCCAAGATGGACGAGGTGATCTTCGAGGAGTTCAAGGGCACCGGCAACATGGAGCTCCGGCTCCGCCGCGACCTGGCCGA
>Ga0209744_1000256_pt1 | contig 17368 bp, 20 predicted proteins | sample BarGraNGADG00311_2_FD_184494 | JGI IMG/M metagenome (GOLD analysis project Ga0209744, IMG submission 184494) | Arctic peat soil microbial communities from Barrow, Alaska - Barrow Graham LP Ref core NGADG0004-311 (SPAdes) (version 2) | ecosystem: Environmental > Terrestrial > Soil > Wetlands >... | reverse complement strand
AGGAAAAAGGACCAGCCCCACATCATTCCGAGGAAAGCAGAGGGCTGGCAACTTCACCCGGTTTCAAGTAGATTCTGATGTGAGGCAACGATTTCCCGTTCGAGTAGGTTTACTCGTGAGGCAATAGATGATTTTGCATAGTAGAGGTTAAAGCACTCTGGTAAACAAGGATGTACTTTTGATGCGTCTCATTTTAGATGTTACAGCGTTTTTACGTCAGCATATTAAACCAGCTTTAAATCATATGTCCATCCTATTTTCTACTGGCACATATTCAACATCATAGCCAAATGCTTTCGGTCCTAAAACACTAATCCCCCTTGGTTTTCTGAAAATGTCGCGTGCTTTAAGAGCGATAACCACAATCTTTTGCCCTTCTTCAATTTTATTGTTTGTGTAGGGTTCGCCTGTCTCAGCATTAACTACAATTATCATATCTGGACTGGTGACATATATCTCACCATTCTTCCAGCAGATATGGTTTTCATTCTTAAACCAAGTTTTTAAGATTGTTCCCTCAAAATCTCCCTCACCAGTAAAGGTATGGTAGCCCCAATAATATCCTACTCTGTCTTCCCACTCTTTTTTGGTGACCGTACCTTTGCAAAGCACCCAACCACCAAGTTTTTTCATAGCAGCTTCAATGGGATTACGTCCCGCTTCTCTCTCCTCACGAATCATCTTTCCAAGCTCATAGCACTCGGTCATGGTTCCGTGAATGATAACTTCTTTAGTATCCTTGCCGTTCATCAAAAACCCTGCTTGGCCGCACACAGCATAACCTGCAGCACTTATCATCTTGCCAATTCTCTCAGCCATTTGCCAATTAATTGCCTCACTGATAATGCTCATATTTCCCCAGGCATCACATGAGGTGATGGGCAGCAGGCTCTTGTCAAATATGTAAGGTGTTGTTTGTTGGATTTCAGGTATAGCTCTTCCTGTATAATCACCGTCAAGCGTAACAATGCCGATTTCAGCAGCTGCTGCAATACATGCGGCAGTATTCCCTCCGCCAAGTTCAATAGGAATGAGTGCCTTTACCTTTTTATCTGCATATTTTTCAAGTGCCTTTACAGACTGCGCAAGAACGTCTTTGAAGTCATACTTCTGTTCTGTAAGACCGAAGGATTTCATCTCTTTAATTGTTTCTTCAGTAAGAGGAGCAATAGAGCCCATCAAAAATGGACAAATCGTATAATCATCGTCTTTTATATCTAAGGAATCAACCCAGCCTACTTCAAGTCCTTTGTTGATTTGTGCCATAAGAAGTTCGACCCCTGTAATATAGTCTCCTCCACCACCTGTACCGTAGAATGTACAGCCTCTTACAAAATCCTCGATTTCTTGCCGTGTCTTTAGCGATTTCTTTAACATAATATTCCCCCTTTCAACTTATATTAAATGGCATCTTACAAAATGTTCAGGCTCAATTTCCTGCATAAGTGGATCATCAATAAAGCACTCTTCCTTAGCAAACGGACACCTGGTATTAAAGCCACACCCCTTTGGCACATTAACAGGACTAGGTATTTCACCTTTCGGTGTGATTTTAGCCTGTTTAAAAATTTCCTCTTCTTCACTTATAACTGGTATGGCCGACAGTAACATTTGCGTATACGGATGTCTAGGTGCAGTAAAAAAGGTTTCCACTGGCGCGATTTCAGCTATTTTCCCAAGATACATAATTGCAACCTTAGTTGCCAGATTTCTCATAAGACTTAAGTCATGCGTAATGAATAAATAGGATAAATTATGTTGTTGTTGCAATCTCAAAAGCATGTTGATAATCTTCGCTTGGACAGAAACATCAAGTGAGGATGTCGGCTCATCAAGTACGATCATTGATGGATTTGTTGAAAGAGCTCTGGCAACTGCTAACATCTGACGCTCTCCGCCGCCAAGAGATGAAGGGTACTTATATAAGTACTCTGCCGACAGCTCAACTGCTTCAAGCAGTTGGATTAATTGCCCCTCAGGATCGTTCTTGTCCAACATTCCATGAATTGACAATGGTAAAGTCAATATCTGCCTGACACTTCTTTGAGGGTTTAATGTCGTTCCTGGATCTTGAAACACCATTTGAATGTCTTTTTTAAAATTTAGAGGTCGCTTTGACGAGATTTGACTAATATCCTCTCCTTTGAACGTGATTTTTCCGGCTGTTGCTCCATACATACCAATAACATTATAGGCAGTTGTGCTTTTGCCGGAGCCTGACTCCCCAACAAGTCCCAATGTTTCCCCTTCCTTGGTGGTAAAATCAATACCATCAATTGCCTTTACAAACATACCTTTTTGCGCACCTTTGGAAATGGGGAAATACTTTTTCAATCCTTTTACTTCAAGTATTGTTTTGTTCAACTATAGTACCTCCCACCATTAAGAATAGAGGAAGCAGGCTACCTGATGTTCGGTGCCTACATCTACATATTCCGGTTTTTCAGTTTGACAGCGCTCAAATGCCTTTGGGCATCTAGGAGCAAAACGACATCCGGCACTAGGGTTTAGGTAATTGGGAATCCTACCAGGGATACCCTCTGAGACACCACCGCCTGAAAGCCTCGGTATACAGTCCATCAGTGCCTGTGTATAGGGATGCAATTGCTTTTTAAACAACTCGTTGGTGAAAGCAGTTTCAACCATGCTTCCCGCGTACATAACATAAATTCTATCTGTTGTTTCTCTGGCTACTCCCAGAGAATGTGTAATCAAGATGAGCGAACTTCCCTTATCCTCAACTCTTTGCTTCAGCATCTTCAAAACCTGATCCTGAATTGTAACGTCGAGGTTGGTCGTAGGCTCGTCGGCGATAACTAAATCACGTGGTGTTGCCAATGACATAGCAATTGATATTCGCTGCCTCATGCCCCCGCTTAGCTGGAACGGATAGCTTTGCAAAATACGCTCAGGGTCCGGCATAGATGTTTCTTTAAGTGCTTTTATTGCTAGCGCCTGTTGTACACTCTTTTTTTCAGCGCCCGGTTGACCTGAATATTTTATAACAGCGAACATCTGGCTGCCTATCGTAAAAACAGGATTCAGTGACATTGTTGGATCTTGAAATATCATAGAAGCACCTGATCCATGTAATTGTTTAAGTTCATTTTTGTTCTTCTTTAGTACATCTGTTCCGTTAAAAAAAATTTCTCCTTTGGGTATTGAAGCCTGTTTCGCTAAGATTTTGAGTATAGATTTAACAGTTGTCGTTTTCCCACAGCCTGTCTCACCAACTATACCTACTTTTTCACCTCTTATGACGTTAAGGTTTACTCCATTTAAAACCTTGACCTGCCCGGCAAAAGTTCTATACCAGACGTGCAAATCTCTGATATCAACTATTTTATCTTTCAATATGATCACTCCTCACTCGAAAGCATATCTTTAATTCCGTCACCCATGAGGTTGAATCCGAGCACTATCACCATGATCGCCAAGGCTGGAAAGATCGCTATCCACCATTGTGCCGGTAGAAATTTTGCACCGTCTGAAACCATCGTTCCCAACGAAGGTATTGGAGGCTGCTCACCTAAGCCGACAAAGCTGAGGGAAGCCCCAGTCAAAATAACCCATCCCATGTCGAGCGTCATTTTTGTAAATAGTGGACCTAAACAGTTTGGCAATATCTCTCGGAATAAGATATGCCCTTTGCTTGCACCAAGGAGTTCTGCAGATTTTACGTAAAGCTCATTTCTAAGCGTTGTTGTCATGCCATATATCAAACGAGTATACCACGGCCACCAAGATACGCAGATAGCCATCATTGAGTTAAGAAGCGTTGGCCTTAAAATCGCACTTACCGCTAGTGCTAAAATCAGCGGTGGGAGTGCTAAAAATACATCCGTTACTCTCATGATTAGTGTGGATATCCAATTGCCTTTCCAGTATCCTGCAATCAATCCGAGAATGCCTCCTAGGGGAACAACGACAACCAAAACTCCTATACCCATCGTAAGGGCCCCTCGGAAAGCGTAAAAAATACGACTCATAATATCTCTGCCAAAAACATCTGTACCCATCCAGTAGGTAGTGTTTGGTGGAATACTTGCTTCTTTAAAATTGACATATGCTCCCACATGAGTAGGAAAGGGAGCTATAATAGGCTCAAAAACACCTAAAATTGCGACCAAGCAAACAACAACAAGACCCACAACCGACATTTTGTTTAGTGAAAACTTGTACCAACTCTGTTTTATATTTTCATACTTGTCTCTTTTAGTAACAACTTTTTCCTGCTTGTTATTCACTCGTTTCCACCTCACATTAGACGCACTCTGGGATCTAAATATGCGACTACCACATCACTTAAGATATTTACAATAATGAACACAATTCCCAAAATCATTACAACCGCAGACATGGCATTCAAATCCTTGTTTAGCATTGCCTGCATACCGTATCGTGATAGTCCGGGATAGTTGAAAAGTTGCTCCACTAAAAAAGCATTTCCAAAAAGCGCGGCTATATCAAGTGATAGAACTGAAACCGTCGGTATTAATGAAGGCTTAAGCAAATAAGTCAAAAGTATTGTTCTCTCAGGAATACCATATGCCTTTTCTGCAAGGATATAGTCTTTAGTGGAGTTTTCCGTCATAGAAGAACGAGTAATTCTCGCCGCTTGTGCTAATCCGCCGAGCATAAGTGCTATAGCGGGCAAAAGTAAATGCGATAAGGCATCTTTGAATCCTACAATATCACCATTTAACAAGAAGTCTATGGTGTACATTCCTGTAACTGTCGGGGGTGATATGATACTTAGACCGAGTCGACCTGTTGTCGGAAATAAAGGGAGCATATATCCGAAGATCAGTATAAAAATAATCGCCCATACAAATGCAGGGGAAACAATTCCTAAGTATGAAATTACCCTTATTACGCCATCAAGCCAAGAGTCTGCGTACTTGGTAGACAGTATGCCGAGCAAGATTCCGCCTAAAACCATCAAAAGCGCCGAGATACTCACGATTTCCAGAGTCGCGGGTAAAAACTCTTTAATATCCGCTATAACTGGACGTCTGGTCATAAGGGATTTGCCTAGATCCATTCTTAAAGCTCCCTTTAGCCACAGTACATATTGTGTAACAAATGGCTTATCAAGGTGCATTTCTACTCTGAGCGCCTGTACCACTTCTTCTGGTGCCCTTGGACCAAGAGCCTGTCTTGCAGGATCGCCTGGAATTACTCTACCAATAATAAATACGAGAATAGAAAGTCCCAAGAGAACCAAAAGATATGTTCCTATCCTTTTCAGCCAATTAACCAGCATCTATTTTAGCCTCCCTTGCTATATCCTTTATTACAAAAGGGGCTCTTCCATTTAGGGAGAGGCCTGAACGTGCCCCCGATATTGAAGGAGATCAATACAGATCACCCTCTTGAAAGAGCCCCACCATTTACTCTCCTTTAAGCTAAATTATCTCTTGTCAGGATAAACCTTCATGTCGTGCACATAAAGACTATAACCCATAGGATAAACGAACGTTTTGCCTTCTTTGAGGAAGAGATACGGATTCCAGTCGACATAGCCAGTCTGGCATGCGCGTTTTTCTACCGCGTCCAAAACCCAGATTGTCGGGCAAAGATCATTAATGACAACTTGTATTTTCTTGTACTTGTCAAAGCGCTCGACTCTGTCGTTTGTTGACAAAGCATCTTCAACCATAGCATCAACCGCAGGACTTTGAAGCCATTCCATCTGCTCCCAAGTTCCGGAGGATGCCGAAGTATATCTTGTCTTAAGCGTGGCTCCCGCTTCAAAGTAGCTCGGGGTGTTATTAACCACTGATACGTTCGGTGTTGTTTCAACCGTCTGCGCATCTGCAATCATTGAGCCAAAAGGTTTCTTTGTTATCTCAACTTTGATGCCAAGCGCGGCAATATTGGCCTGAAAGAGCAGTGCAATTTTCTCTTCTTCTGGAACCTCTGCGCACCACGACATTGTAATGTCCCATTTACTTTGGTCCGTAGCATACTTCGACAGCGCAAGCTCTGCTTTTGCCTTATCAAGATTGTAGGTATATGGAACTAAATCGCGATTAGCTCCTGGAACAATTCCCGCAACTGGTCCTAAAGAGCGCTTGGCACCGGGATAAATATTTTTCAAAACGGTGTCATAATCGAAAGCATATGCCATAGCCTTTCTAAAATGTATATCATCTGTTGGCGCTTTCTTTGTATTTAAGCATAAATTCATGTCCGTTCCGCTCTCATAAGCTACAATCGAGACACCAGCAAATGTAGCCATTGTGTTATAATTTTCAAGGGGCTGGTTTTCATCTGTAATCTCAAGTTCTTTGTTAGCCACTGCTGTTCTGACTGACACAGGCTCAATAGCACCTGACAATTTAAAATATTTCGGGGCGTTTGTTTCCCATCCAAGGAAATAATCTGGAAACCATTCGCCGAGAACATACTCCTCAAGCTTCACATCCTTAACAAAGTAAGGGCCTGACCCTGCATCATGTGTCAATAGCCACTGCTTACCGTAATCGCCATATTTTCCATAGCTTGTACTGCTTTTATCAAGGTGCTCCATAACCAGTTTTTCTTCAACTATCATAAACCGTATCAATGAAATAATAAAGGGCCCAAAAGGCTTTTCAAGTGTCATGACCACTGTCGTATCGTCTTTTGCCACGGCATCTTTGACAACGCCCTTATAGAGATAGGCATAACCTTCCCCGATAGCGAGCATTCTGTTCATGCTAAATGCGACGTCACTAGCCTTCATAATGTTACCATCGTGAAACTTAACATCGTCACGGATTGTGAAGGTGTATGTCAGATTATCAGCCGAGACTTGCCACGACTTTGCTATATGCGGCCCGGCTAAACCATCTGTTTGAGGAAACACCAAAGGATCGTAAAGATTGACTATTGTAATTTCGTCGGAGAAATCACTACCTACGGATGGGTCAAAATATGTTGGCCAGTCCTCTGTCATTCTAATAATGCTCGACATATCATCTTGAGTAGTAACTGTCGTTTTACTGCTACATGCTGTAAGGCCTACCACCATACAAACAACCAAGAGCAATCCCAGTAATGTTCTTCCTTTCATTTACATTCCTCCCCATTCAATTCAATTTTGGTGCACTCCTTATTTTCCCATCTGGCTCGCAATCGATATCAATGCAGGATGAACAACTTTACCATTTTCAGTCAGTTTATCGTCCCCAATCCAGATTGTAGAATTAAGACATATACCATCCGCATGAGTTGCAGCATCGCCAAGTCCTCCTTCAAACATCGGCCCTTGATAGCCTATGCCCCATTCTGTAGACCCCCATATTCTTTCATCTTCAGTACACAAGCCGCAAAGTTTTGAGCCGGGATTAAACCCATAAGAAACATGAGCCATATTATACATTCTTGGGTCGTCAAATGCAGCAAGCCATTTAGCAACAAACTTGGCTTCTTCTTTGCCCTTAACGTCAACTATCTTGCCTGCTTTAACAGTTAACTCAATTGGATTTGCTAGAACACCTAGCTCCGCTTCTCCACCTCCAGAGAATGAACCATCATATACTATTGTGCCATTAATACTGTATTCAATTGGCGCCCAGCCCATCTGCCCAATCAGGAAGTGAGCTCCAGGGGTCGCGGCACCGAGCTCATTCAAAATCGGTCTCGACTGATCATTTTCAAAGGAAACATCTGTTCCACCTGGCGATGTGATTCTCATTTTCTTGACTTTAGCAGTTAGCTCAACAACCTTGTTTTGAAACTGGCTCTGCAGATTCATATCAAGATTTGCAATACATCTTGTAACCTGTGCTTTATCAAGTCCTCCAAGAAAAAGATACCGAGTTTTTCCATTCCCCATGGCTTCTATCCACGGAGATGAATAAAGAAGCCACTGCTTATTAAACTCAATCCATACGTCTGCTGCAGGAATTGCAACCTTCAGCGATTCTGACATTCTTGCATCTGCAACCTTCCCATATCCTGACGGAGTTGAATGCCATGCAACCATAACCTTTGCTCCAAGCGCTTCGGCAACCTGAGCCACTGCTTCGACTGGTGCAAAATCCATTGCCGAATCAACTGTAATTAATACCGATTCTCCCGGCTGAATTTTGCACATATCTTTCGCTATGATATAGCCAGCTTTTCCTAATTCTAGCGAGTACATACCTGGCATAACTAATACCTCCCTCCTTCAATAATAATTTCAATTTTATGACCGCATTATTTACCCAGCGCTCTTGCTTGGTATAAGCAATTTCTCACTTCTTTTGTCATTTACTTATTAATAATATAATTAGTTAATGACTCAAGCGCCTGGTCAAGACCTTCAACAAACTGCTTTTCATCCCCCATACATTTGTTCTTAAAATCTTCGATCTTCTTATCCAACTCGAAGTAAAACTCATCCGTTTCCTCACGCTTTAACATTCCCAGCAGCATAGAATACGCTTCCAACAATCTTAATGGACCATATAAAGGTGGTTCCTCTACGCATCCTTTTGCACTTGTTATTAAATAGGTAAATATTCTGTCTTGATCATCTCTGTTCATTTGCTTTTTCCTCACTCTCCCAAGTTTCATAATGGATTACTTCAAGAATATTTTTCCTAACCGGAACCTTTGGAGAATTTTCATAGTACCCCACAGCTACAAGCATCAGTGCAACAACTTCGCTTGGGAGCTTTAAAATCTGACCTATAGATTTTTCGTTATAGGATTTAACCACACAAGTTCCGAGACCCAGTTCATGGGCTTTCAGTAACATATTCTGTGCCGCAAAAGCAATGTCTACAGGTGCGCTTTTTCTGATGAACGCTCCACCTCTAGCCTCCGCATCAGCAAGATCAACACAAATTGCTATAATGCAATGCGTTGTTTTTGGCATACCCGGTGAAAATAGTTTGATGTTCTTGAGGATTTCTTCATCTTGTACCACCACAAAATGCCATAGCTGAAGGTTGCCTGCAGTCGGGGCCCATATTGCCGCATTCACAAGCGCCTCGATCTTTTCCTTTTCAACCTTTCCCTCTTTATATTGTCTTACGCTTCTTCTTGTAACAATTAGTTCATCAAATGTCATTTGAAAATCTTCGCTTTTTCCATCACTTCTTCAATTGGCACATACGGGATGTCAAATCCGAAGTATTGCGGCGTGAGTACCTCATAACACTCTTTACATCTGAGGACTGGCTTGCATTTCATTCCTATTAAAGCAACCTTTTGACCAACCTTAATCTTAGGATTTGGTATCGGTTCTCCGGTTTCAAGATCTACTGTGCTTATAATATCAGGACTCATGACATATGGCTTATCATTTTTCCACACAACATGATTTTCATTTTTAAACCAGAACTTATATTGATTGTCCGTATATTCATGTTCGCCTGTGATCGTCACATATCCCCAATAATATCCTATCTTATCGCTATCATCCTTAACCGTTATTTCACCCTTTGCAATGACCCAACCTCCGAGCATTTTTGCTATTTCATCAACAACATTTTTACCTACTGCGTGCGCTTCTCGAATAAATCTGCCAAGTTCATAACATTCTGTTAATGTTCCTGGAATTACGACTTCTTTGAGCTCTTTACCTGTTAGTACAATACCTGCTTGTCCAGCTAGTCCATATGCGGCAGCACTAATCATCTTCCCAATCCTTTCAGCAATTCTCAAACTGGTTGTTTCCTTAATGATGCAAACATTACCCCATTCATCAACTGATGTAATCGGGAGGCAATCCTTACCATAATAGTTTGGTGTAATTTGAACGATTTCCGGGATAGCGCGGGATGTATAATCTCCATCAACCGTGACCATACCCAATGCCGAACCAGCAGCCATAGGACCAGGGGTGTTGGCTCCTGCCAACTCTATGGGAACAACGACGCTAAATTTTTTCCCAGTATATATCTCTAGTTCTTGAATTGCTTTCATTAGGCGCTCTTTTTCAGAATTAACGCCGTTTGTCATACCAAATCCTTTCATTTCACTTATTGTCGCCTCATTGTGGGGGGCTATTGAGCCCATAAGGAACGGACAAACAGTCAGTGCATCATCTGGAATTTCACTCACATCAACCCATCCAACCATCCGCCCTGCCTCCAGCTCACTCATGAGGGATTCAATACCGTTTTCTGGTAAACCTCCGCCTCCCGTAGCATAAAATGTACAACCTCTCACAAAGTCCTCTACCTCTTGACGCGTTGTCAGTTGTTTATTTGGCATAAAACTCCTCCCCATATTATATTGAAATTATACTATAATTGGTAAATGTTGGGCCTTCTGTCTTCTAAATAACCCCCGCCACATCGGCATTTTTCAACCTCATCAAGGTCAATCTCACAAACTGCGACTTCATCTGCGTCGTAATCCATTTGCATGATAACCTCGCCATATGGATTGCAAACCATACTCTTACCAAAAAGGTCAAGATCCCCCTCATGTCCTGATCTGTTAACCCCGATCGTATAAAGCTGATTTTCTAGTGCGCGTGATGGTACATTTAGTAGCCATGAATTCTCATCTTGCACCTTCCAAGCAGCCGGTATAAAGATAATCTCAGCGCCTTTCAAACAAAGAGTACGTGCAGCCTCTGGAAAGCCTGCATCATAGCATATCAATATACCAACCTTCCCTATGGTCGTGTTAAAGACAGGATATTGCCAACCCTCTGCAAAATATTTCTTTTCGAGACCAAAACCGTGAGTTTTGTGAAAGCTTCCCAGCTTATCTCCGCTACGATCATATAACACCGCTGCATTATAGACTTTATTATCAGTCTCTTTAACCTCTCCAAAACATGCTATTACATAAATGTTGTTGTCTTTTGCCCCCTTTGACATTTTGTCAGAAATAAACTGAACATGTTCACGACTTAGACTAATTACCTTATCTTCTAAGATGTTTAAGTTGTACCCAGTGGCAAATAGCTCGGGTAGACAAATAATGTCTGCGCCTTTATTAGCTGCTTGTCCAATAAATTCTACCGCTTTCTTTACATTGTGCTCAACGTCACCAATCCTTGATGTAATTTGTCCCAATGCAACCTTGACCTTTCTACTCATGATTTATGCCCCAATCAATTTCTACTGTTCATGTTGGAAGTGCTTCATGTTACCGTATAGCTTTAGTATTCTCTCATACTCTTCTGCATCATAGAAAGAACATCCTCCCTCAGTGTAGTCCTTAGCAACTTCCATTACAAATCTTGCCGCTGCTTCAATATCCATAATATGAGTTGCACCTGTTGCACATCCAGCGACCGCAGTCTCGGTTGTAATAGCCACGCCTACAACAGGAGCATCGGTAGCAGTAGCTGGTTGCATAATACTATTTAGATGGTATATACCATTTCCATAAGGGGTAATATCTTGCTGGGTGAGAGCGAAAACCACCGGAAGTCTGCCAGTAACTCTCATCATAATTTCCAATAAATCGTCGCTAACTCTAAGTAAATATCCCTCTTTTACAGTGCAAGAAATTGCAAACCCTTTATGGTTTATAATCCTATTCCCTTTTGTTGTGTCCACTGACAAAACAGCATCAACGCTGTTTTCAACTTCCAGTTTACTAATTGCATCAGTATCAATAGGTGATCCCATCATCATAACAGGATAATGCTGTACTGTAGGCGCATTAGGACAGATATGTGTAGTAACAATAACGTCTCCGCATAGTCTATCTCTAGCATTTGCCATATCAACCAACTTCAGTGCCACTGCAAGGACTGTCAAAGCCCCATCTCCGTCTGAAACGAATCCAGTTTTTGCCGGCCTAGCTCCAAGACCGCCAAGCCTACCTGTGATTCCTAATGTTGGTGCGTCGCCTCCTATACACTTTCCTTTTGTGCCTTCAATAAGTATCCTGACAAAATCGGTTTTGCCGCCTTTACCAATTAATTCTATAATTTCAACATTTCTCGCACTATGGTTTTCAAAAACTTCTTTCACCTTTTGCCCGTTCACATCAGCTCTATCAAGAATATCAAAGATCTCTATTACTTGTTTAAGCATCTTTCTTTCACCCCACCTTATTAATATACTATAAATCTATCACGAGCGGGCAGATTTGCAATCTAACGTATTGCCTCACCTATTTCCTACTCCAAATGGCATCGTTGCCTCACGGATAAATCTACTCCAATTCAGTAAACTGAGGAGGAACCATGGAAGAGGGTGAGCAGAGGAGAGGTGAAGAGATGGGGTTGACCGTGAGACAGCGGCAGGCCGTGATGAACGAACTGCGAGCAAAGTACGCCCATGCGTCGAAGAAGGAGAAGTCGAGGATCCTGGACGGGTTCGTGGATCTGACGCATCTGATCCGTTCATACGCCCGCAGCGTCCTGCGAGCGGGGGGAGTGCGGATCAAGAACCACATCCATCGCCCCAGAGCATCAGTGTACAAGGGGGGCGGTCCTCCCTGCGCTCACGGAGTTCTGGCATCTGTCGGGCAGACTGTGTGGCAAGCGACTCGTTCCATTCCTGCAACGTATCATCCCCTTCCTCGAGACCCGGGGGCAGCTGAACCTTGCTCCTGCTGTCCGTGATCTCCTCCTCCGCATGAGTCCAGCCACCTGCGACCGGTTGCTCCGGGACGTGCGAAGGAGGGAGGAACCCTGGGAACACCCGCACCCTCGTCCCGGCACACTCCTCCTGCGGCAGGTCCCTGTCCAGACTGCTGCGGAGTGGAACCCTCCCCGGCCAGGGTTCGTCGCTGTGGACCTGGTGACCCATGAAGGCAGTGTAGCCGGGGGAGAGTATGCCTGCACCCTGGACGTCACCGACGTGGCAACAGGGTGGACCGAGACCAGGGCCGTGCGGAACAAGAGTCAGGAGTATATCTTTGCTGCACTGAGAGACATTCGCAGCGACCTCCCGTTCCCGCTCCTGGGCATCCATTCGGATAACGGGAGCGAGTTCATGAACAACCACCTGATCCGCTACTGTCATCAGCAGCACATCACCAAGGCACGGTCCCGTCCATACATGAAGAACGACAACTGCTTCGTGGAGCAGAAGAACTGGAGCATTGTCCGCAGGACGGTCTGGTATCTCCGGTATGACACCGAAGAGGAAGTCCTGCTCATGAACAAGATCTATGAATCGCTCCGGCTGTTCACCAACTTCTTCCTGCCGGTGATGCAGCTCACCCGCAAGACACGACAGGGAGCCAAGGTCACCCGCTCATATGATGTGCCCTGTACCCCCTATGAGCGTGTCCTGACTTCACCCTGCATCGCGGAGCAAGCAAAACAGGTGCTCAGGACTCAGTACCAGAAGCTTGACCCTGTCGCTCTTCATGATACGATCCTGGAGGATCAACGGTGTTTGCAAGACCTGGTTCTCGCCAGGAAAAAGGACCAGCCCCACATCATTCCGAGGAAAGCAGAGGGCTGGCAACTTCACCCGGTTTCAAGTAGATTCTGATGTGAGGCAACGATTTCCCGTTCGAGTAGGTTTACTCGTGAGGCAATAGGTCCTTGTCGACTGGGGCTCTCTGGCCGAAGGCGTGCTGGTCTGTTCCTAGCACGGGGTCAGTATCAATGAGCTGCTGACGACTGCTCTCGAGGAGTACCTGGAACAGGGGAAGACGACGACCGTCTCCTCTCAGGTGTCCTCGACGTGCAAGGCCGAGAAGCCGGAGACCGACGAGCGGATTTCCTGAAGGGTCTCTCCTCTTTGCCATTCTGACGCGATTTGAGGGCCTAGGACGCAATCTCGGTACGTTTGGTGTGAGGAGGGTCGTCAGTGGTCGAATTGATGGGGGTGGCGCCGTGCGGCTCCTGCCTCTGCCAAGTGTCAATGCCATTTCCTACGGACTCTGTGATGGCAGGGAGCATGGACAGAGAAGTGCTGTTGAAGGCGTTGGAGGAACCGAGAGAGGCGTTGGTTGAAGGCCTCCGGTGACATGAGTGCGCCACAGGATACCCCCATTAGACATGTTCAGCCGTTCCTTCCCTGCCTTGGACAAGGTATCGACAGAGCTTCTACCCTTTGTGGCGGGTGAAGTGCTGGGACCGAGGCAACGGCACCGGGCTCCTCCGTACTTGCAGTACGTCGCCATTGCTTCCTGTCGTACCTTCTGGACTGCGATTCCTGAGTTCCTCAGCATACGGTCTCAGAGCTTCCTCAATACTGCGTTCCCATTCCTCCGGCGTCATTGCTTCTATCGCCGCCAGCGTCTCCTGAACAGAGCGTTCTTCCGAGTCTGCCACGTAAGTCTGCAGTTTCCCAGTCAGCACCGCAGTATAGTCACTGCTGTGGGCGTCCCCCAAGCTTGCCTTGCCTACTTCCTGGGCATACCTCGCTGTCACCATAAGATCCTTGAGCGCACGGGCATCGAGGTCCTGTTGCAGCAGGGACTTCTGGAGGCACGCCGAGACGTCTTGAGGAGCAGACAAGCACACGGAGTCGTTCTAGAGCCTGGGCCTGTCACAGGTTGGGCCACATCAGCAAGGGTGGCTACCTTTCGGCGCTCACCTGCATCCGCCCTTTTTATGGTGTACAGCCTGAGTCTTGCTCGACGGCGCTGTGGACCGCCCCAGAAAACATCCGGATCATTTCCTCGGTTGTCACGTCTGTCTTGGCGGACGCGGCGACCCGCACTTCGACCTCGCGTCCGTTTCGCGACCAGCGTGAGGGTACGCGGTTCGCAAGGTAGAAGATGCACGCCGTGACGTTGCCCTTCAAAGCCTGCCGGAACAGGGACTCGACGACGCGCGCGTCGGCCAGCTCTTTCGAGTCTTTCAAAGCCGCTGCCAGCTCCGGGTGACGGTTGCGCCAAGTGTAGAGCGTCTGCCTGCTGATATGCAGCCTCGACGCGATCTGCGCGTCTGTGAGGCCTTCCTGCGCGAAGTAGGAAACCAGCACAGGGTGCACGTCCGCCCGATACCCCGACCTTTCGTGCTGCTCCTTGACCGTCATTTGCACTTCCTTACGTGTTGCTTTCATACTCTGCCTCCTGCTCGCAATGCCTTCCAATCGTGTCTCATGCTGCTGCCTTCTTCCCTCGTCTCAGGCTCGCCCCCTTGTTGGTTCCCGCTGGCGGGTGCCGCTTCGCTAAAAGCGGGCCGAAATCGGGTTCTCCACAGGTCAGTCCGGGGTCCTTGCCAGTAGGATCAAGCCCAGGGCCCCCGCGTGTGCGGAGGTATTCTCCCCCTGTACCCCCTACTAGGGGAACCGTCTCTCTTGTCATCTGTCTGAAGACCCTGTTTTAGAGCCACGGTGTGCCATGTGTGGCTTGTCCGAGTCACCTGCGTTTGACGCAGGTAGGTCGACATTTTCGGGCCAGCACCCTGTCGCCATGATTCGTGTCATGGCTGCTTGTATGGCGCGATAGTCCTTCATGTTAATGGCTGCGGCAATTTTTGTGGGGGAAGTGTCCCCCGTGACGCTGATGTTCAAGAGGACCGCCGATGCCGTGGGGTCGAGGCCTTGCTCTTGAGCCTTGAGAACGTTCGGCAGGCAATGTGTTTCCATGCGCTGACACCTCCAGCATAGCTTCTCTCTGTTGATCCAGGGCAGACGAGACCGGGCGGCGTTGCACCCTGGCGTGCACTTCAAGCTCTTGTCCCTGAAGATGTTCTTCAGTCGACTCTCCTCGAGCGGTCTTTCGAGCAGGGCATTCCTGGTGCGGATGAGCCGCTCTGCATACTCTTTCGTGTTCGCGCCCTTCCCGTTGTCGCTCTCCCTCTGTAGCAGCCAATAGGCAGCCCAGAAGCTGTCGTAGCACTCTCCCTCGTGTATGGTCCGGTGAGGGCCCATGATCATGGCAAGGCAGAGCTGGTCGTACCCGTGAGCGTTGAGCATCCTTGGCAATTGTGGCTTGATGGCATATTCTTTGAGAGAGCGGGTGAGCGCAGAGGGCAGGTCCTTGATCTGGTCCCAGCCGAACCCCGGAGGGTAGTGGTATAGCGTTCCGTCCCTGTAGAGACTGGCGGGTGCCGTGAAACTGCCTCCTAACCCCTTCAGCTCGACTTTGGTCCCGTCGACGGTTGTGACCAGCTTCGCCGGACTCAGGCCCGTAGGTCCAGTGAACACGAAACAGGGACCACGCCCTCCATGCGCAATCGTCGTCGTATGACATCGCTTAATGCTCTCAGGGACCCCGTTGTCGCAGTCGACGGCATACGGGACGATCGAACCAGCCCCGTATCCCGTTGGTATGGCGATGCCGTACCCTGGACCGCCATTATCAAGGCTGTAGTCGTAATGCCACTGCTCAAGTTCCTCGACTGTTGGCACTCGTTGCTGATAGACCTTCCAACCGACACCGGGCATGCATCGCTTCTCCATGAAGACGGTCGGATAGCAGGACAGGCCCAAGTCGTGATATAACGCAATCGCATCTTGCATCGTGCGAATGCTGGTTCGACCCAGGCTCTGCCCGCTCACGATGGTTCCTTGCCCTGGATTCGGTCGGGCCTAGGCTGTCGACGGAGATGTCGAATGCGTGCTCGCGTGTGTTCGAGGTCTCCGGTCAATCGCTGGTCAATGGTTCCCATGTTGGTCTGCAGTGCCACGAGACCGGAAGCGGCTATCGTGTTCTCGGCTGTCCCGGGTACACAGTGGCATTGAGCATCGGCAGTCGAGGCTACTTGGTCGCCTTCCGGCGGCGAACCTTGAGTCGTTCATCCTTGCGAACGTCCCTAACAAGCTCCCGGAGAGTAGCTTTCACTTCTTCCAGGGCGCTCTTGGTTGTTTCGCGCCCATCATCGAGGAGCCACACCAGATGATCAATAGCGCCCCGCAAAGTCAGTTCGTGCTCTTCCATTGGGGTCTCCTTTGGGCCGATCGGCCCGGGTCTCCCGTTCTTCACATTTGGAGCTGTCTGTCCCATTGGCATAGCAGGGAGGGGCTCTCGCGCCTTGTTGGCGTGCTCGAAGCACTGCACCTCGACACGTGGGGAATAGTATGGAGCGGCGAATCACCGAATGTACGCGACTTGGTAGCCATTGCTGTCTCTGCCGGTTTGAGGACGCGCTGACCATACGAGGCCTGACTTGGGCCGACAACGACACGAGGCGGCTCATAGGCCTAGTGGGTGACCGACAACGCTCTGCTGCTCCCCGGCGATAGTGGCCAATTCGGCCAGCTCTGCTATGATTAGGTTCCAATCGACGGCATCTGGGCGCACCAGACTTGATGTTTCTTCAACCCATCGCGGCAGTTTCATGCCGCTCGCCTGCTCTCACGAAACTCTGTTGTTGACAGTAGATATCTCATTTCTGAAGTTGTCGATTCCGGATCGACGTAGCTGTCGACTGGACCTCGTGGACTGAGAAGCCCCAAGCACTTGCCCGGGGTCGTTTACGTGTATAATGAGGGGCGTTACTGTCGTGGCATCCAAGGAGTAGTCGTGAAGAAGCTCGTCATAGCAGAGAAGCCGAGTGTGGCGG
>Ga0209744_1000255_pt1 | contig 17455 bp, 11 predicted proteins | sample BarGraNGADG00311_2_FD_184494 | JGI IMG/M metagenome (GOLD analysis project Ga0209744, IMG submission 184494) | Arctic peat soil microbial communities from Barrow, Alaska - Barrow Graham LP Ref core NGADG0004-311 (SPAdes) (version 2) | ecosystem: Environmental > Terrestrial > Soil > Wetlands >... | reverse complement strand
TGCCGCCGGCGTAGAGCCATGGTGTCACGGCGAAGCCCACCCAGGGCGCGCCGAGCCAACCCGGGCAGCCCGAGAGGCTCGTGTCCGAGTACCAGGCACGGCCCGGTCTTGGGCACCTTCTGGCGGGGGGCAGGTTCGCTCTGCGGCGGCGGTTCGGCTGGCAGCAGCGGCCCAGGCTTGCCGCGCCTGGTTGCGTGTCCGGGGTGAGGCCGGACTGTCGCGGTCCATGAACACTGACTCGAGCCCTGCCCTGAACACCGCTGATGTTCCCGATGACCTTGCCGAGGTCCTGGCGCCCCTGCCCGCTGAGGCAAGAGAGCTCGTGCTGGCCGCGCTCGCCTGTTCGGCCGATGAGCTGCGCGACTGGATGACCGGGGTGGCGGGACCGGCCCCGGTCCCGGTGCTCGTGGTCGGGTCGTCTTCGCGCCCGAGCGTCTGACCAGCGACTTTGCCAGTTACCAGGGCAAGTTCAGGGGCATCCCCGCAGGGTCGGCTCCATTTCGTAGGGCCGGAGCCTCAGGGAGTGGGTTGCGACCTCATTGCCGCAGTCGGATGGCTCGTCACAGTCCTCAACTCAGGCAACTCTAGGAGGACGAAGTGACCACACCATCAGGCACACAGGAGCCCACGTGCGGCGTGATCCGGTTGTGGGGGCGGCTCGATGTGCCGCTGTCGACAACGCAGGCCGCCGCGATACGCATGTCGGATTCCGATGCTCGCAGCGAGCTGCAGAAGCTCATTGATGCGCTGGGCCGTCAGGAGGCGGGCAGCCAGGTCGGCGTTGCTCTGTCGTCTCTGGGGCCGGACATCACTGAGGAGAGCCTGGAGGGCGAGCGGGACCGGCTGATCGCCGGTCTCGTGGAGGTCAGGCTGCGAGATCTAGACCCTCGGGCGGCTAACCGCCTGCTCGCGTACGCGGGGGTGGTCATGGGGGTCCTTGTCTCGATCATCCCTAGCACTGCAATCGAGAGCGATCTACCGTCGCACGAAGGCGACCGGACCCATTCGCCCCGCAACGGCGCCAACGAGTTCATCCTGGAAGGCATCGGTTCGCTGCCGGCGCTGAAGGTACTGGCCGTCCCGCGTCTGGATCGGCTGCTGCGGCGGGTCTGCTTCCAGGGGCAGGTTCTGGACTCGCTGCGCGCCCATGACGTTCGGTTGCTGGTTGAAGGCGGGGCGCGCGACCTGATGGACTCGACCCAGATGGCGCTGACCAGCCTTGAGGGAGCCACCAAGGGTGATGGTGATGCGGTGGCCTTTAAGCAGAAGTGCATAGGGGGCAGGATCGGCGCACTGGAGCCCGGGCAGGCGGAGTTCTCCCAACGTGATTTCAACTATTCCGCCTGCCCGGTTGGGTATCGGACGCAGTGGCGGATTACGCCCGATGGTGGCCGCCGTCCGATCAAGGGCTCGATCGTTTTGGAGGTGGGTGATGCGCCCGCCATCAGTGCCGCGTGGGCGATGTTCGCGGAGGGCGCGACACGGCGCGCCATCGGCGACGCGGTCGCCGCGTTGGGCTGGCCGATGCGGGACGGGAGTGGCCGGAGGTTCGCCGACCTGTCCGGCAAACAGCGGGCCGCGATCATGTATGCCACCTTGACCAGGGGTCTGTCTGAGCTGCACCGCACCGGCAACTGGCGCGTCGAACGGTCCACCAGCGCGCCCACCAGGGTCGCCGGCGGCCGCGCGCTGACCCGTGGCGATGACGGCCGATACCGGGTCAGCATTGACGGCCGCCTACCGGTTCAATTGGTCGACGGGTTGGCCTGGGGGGTTTCCTCCGATGTGTGGGAGAAGGTGGTTGCGCGCTTTGAGCGGGAGGCCCGCGAGTCGCCCAAGGCCTACGGCGGGCGGTGGAGCACCCAGTTGATGCATTACTCACCGCTGTTCTGGACCGGCGGTGCCTGGCACAGGTTCATGAAGGAGCACACGACCCTGCAGCTGCGAAGCATCCCCGGCGGATTTGAGCAGAATCCGCCGGCCGAGTGGGACGACGCATTCACCACGCTGGTGGCGTCCTGCAACTTCAGGCTCGCATGGCGGCGCATTGGTGTGGAGCTCCTTAGCCAGTTGGCGCTCGCTGGCGCCGGCGCTCAGGAGCTCGCGCTGATCCCCGGCGCCGAGACCGACACCGTCCGCGCGCTGCGAGACGACCTTTCCAGAACGCTGTTGCGGTCCGAGCTGGCCGCATTCGCCGCCGTAGATGCAGGGGACCTGGCGCAAACGGCGCAGCACGGCGGAAACCTGGCCGCCGCGGCCGCCCAGCTGTCCAGGCAGGACACCTGTCTTATCGCGACGCGGGAGGCCGGCGACTGGGCTGTGGTCCTTGAGGGCCGGCTGGCGGCGGCACTGGCCGCCGACGTGAGCGAGCTCGCTGACCTGCGGACACCCCTGGGTGTGGGCGCGGCCCTGGCGCGCTGGGACGGGCGGCAGGATCTGGTCTTGCGTTCGGCGCTGGAACAGCTCGGGATCGTGGCCACGATGCGGGGGCGCTACAACGCGGCCACCGGGGAGATCGAACTGGCGGCCCAGGCGAAGATCCACCTAGTTGATGGGGCGCACGTCCTGCTGCCGCTGACGGTGAGGTTTGCGAACACGTCGAACCGTCGGGAGTCGGGCGCGGAGGCCCCGGCCCTGGTGATGGCGTGGGCAAACGGCGCCACCTTTGATGAGCTGGCGGACAAGACCGGGCGCACATCTTTTTGGGCCCGGCGGACCCTGGCCGACTGGTTCACCGCCCACCGCGTTGACACCATGGTCACCGCTCTGTTGGACTGCCCGATCTTAGTCACGCGCCGCGCGGTTGTGGCGACAGTGGCTCCGGAGCTGCAACGGATGCCGTCCAGAACCTCGGATGGGACCAAGCTGACTGCGGCCACCATCTCTTTGCTGGTGTCTTCGTACGTGGACGACCGGGGAGGCGCTTGGAAAGCGTGGACGGGGATGGGGCACGCGAGCGACCGACGCTTGTTCGCGGTTCTGCGGGCGGCCGGCGGCGAAGCGGACGTCGCCGCGATCGAGGCTGCGGCTGGTGCCGACCCGGTTTGGTTGGCGAAGCCCTTCGGGAACCGACCGGCGCTTGCCACAACGCCGCGCTTCGGGCGCAGAAGGTTGCGGCCGTGCCCGCACCCGGACTGCCCGAATCCTTGGGCCTCCCACGTCTTGTACGTTCCAGAAACTGCTGGCTACGGGTGCCTCTGCCCGGCATGCCTGCGTCTGCCCGACCTCAGGTGCGCGGATGCTCGACTGCCCGCTGAGTACGCCACCAAGTGGGAGCGTTCCAGCGTCGACGGCCTCCTGGCCACGACGCGATCCACGGCGGCGCAACTGATCCTGCCAGACGCCAAACTCGCCCGGGTTGCCGGTGAGCTCATACGCCCACTCGAGGTGGCGCAGATCTTGGGCGTCCGGCTCCCAACGGTGGGGCGACTGCGGAAGGCGGGACCGTTTCCGGACGCGGTCGCCTGCGGCAAGACCTCGTTGTGGCGCCGGCCAGAAGTGCAGGCTCTGGCCCTTCAACGGGCGGCCGCACCAAAGTCAGGGATCAAGGACGGCGATCTTTCCCCGGATGCTGCGGCCGAGAGACTGGGTGTGCCCGCTTACCGGGTCCGTGAGTATTGCCGAGGTGGCCAGCTGGCCTACCGACTTCTGGGTCGCCCGCCACGGGCTCGGATCCGCATCCGCCCGGATGTGGTGGCGGCATTCGTGCCGCCTCGAGGTGACCTCCTCGCTGCGCTCACTGTCGAGGACGTGCGTCAGAGGACCGGCCTGTCCCGCGTGTTCATCGTGAAGGCCATCGAGACGGGGGAACTCGCATCTGTTCTGCCGTCCACGGGTCAGAAGCGCGTGCTACCGGAGGCCCTGACAGCGTGGCTGTCCCTGCGCCCCCAACCCCCGCGGCCCTCCACGTGCACTCCAAGCGGCGACGTGGGCGTGACCCGCGACGGTTACGGGCAGCTGTCGATATCCGCAGCCGCGGTCCTGTTGCAGATGTCCGCTAAACAGGTCCGCCGACTCGCGGACCAGGGAGTCCTGAACGGCCACCGGGCCGAGAATGACGGCTGGCGTTGGTTCGACGTCGCCGAGGTGGCGGCTCTCGCCGCCATGCGCAGCAGTCATGAAGCGGCGCCCGGGGAGTGGCCCGAGAACCCGAATTCCGCGCCCCTTGGCGGTCCTTCGCGATCTTGAACTGATTCACCACGTGCCACACACGTAACTCTCTTGCTGAAGCTGCCAAGCACCTCGCGTAGTACCAGACGCGACTCGCATCTGACGGGATGAACCGTCTCGATCGGGGTGCTCTCAGCCCTTCACGAGGGCTCTCTCCCGACGACGATCTTCGAGCCTGCCACGTCGGCCGCCCCCCGGGGGTCGACGAATCTTTCTGCGAGCGTCGCGGTGGCCAGGTCGATGGGCAGCGCTGCGGAGAACTTCAAGCCTTCGACGGCCTGCGGGCTCACGATGGGTAGCGCGGTGTCGACGTTGGCCGACCTGATCGCGGCGACGCCGACGCCGAGTGGAAGGTGTACGGCCGTGTTGTCGGCACTGACTTCCCCGACCGGCCCGAGGGCGGCGAGCAGCGTTTCGTTGGCGCGCAACCCGGCCCAGGTCCACAGCACCGCGCCTTGATCACCTGAGAGGAGCACCGGGCCGTCGCTGGAGACGGTTCCGGCGAGGTCCTCGCGCAGCATCGCGAGCCGCAGTACGGCCCGGGCGGATAGTTCGACGTCGGGGTCCGCGCCGAGCAGTACGTCGCGCTCGGCTCGCACGAGCTCGAAGGATTCCGGGATGGGGCGACTCGGCCAACGCACCTTGCCCTTGGTGGGTTGTTCGCTGACGAGGACCTCGTGTCGGTCCCAGTCGACAGCCTCGACGCGCCACGCGTGTCCTGCCAGCAGCAGGAGCTTCTCCTTGTCAGGTCTGTGTCCGCTCAGGGCGAGCGGTGAGACGGACCCGATCTCGCGTCGTCCGGCGATGACGCGAAGCTCCAGATCGGCGGTGAAAGAGCTGAGTAGGTCCATGAAGTACCGGCGCCCGAACTCCTTCTCGGCACGTGGCCCGATGAACAGCAGCCCGGAGTCCTCGGTCAGGAAGTCCTGGGCCCGCAGGTACTCCAGCACGGCGGCGCCGTCGGTCATGACGGGCAGGGCGTCCCACCAGGTCTGCCATGTCGACGCATCGAAGTGTCCTTCTTGCAGGGCCAGGGCGAGTAGCTGCTGCGCGGCGATGTGCCGTGGCGACATTGGCGGCTTGACCGGCTCGACGAATCCTCGGCGCCACAACAACAGCAGACCGGCGGCGCGAAGGAACGGCTCGGGTTCGGTTGCCAGCACGAGGGTGTTGCGGACTGAACCCCCGCGCCGGCCGGTGCGTCCGAGCCGCTGCAGGAAGGAGGCGACGTCGGTTAGCAGCGGCGATCATGTCAGCGTGGAACTGACGCTCCGTAGGACTGCTCACGCGTTCGTCAACCGCCTCAACCGGTCAGCCACGACGCTCCACGGCGCTTCGGGAGTCAGGTGACTCCACGAAAGCCGGAGCGCTCCGGCAACCTGTTCATCGGGCAATCCGGCAGCGGTCAGCACGTGGCTGGCCTTGTAGCTCTGCGACGTGCAGGCCGACCCGTTGGAGATCGCGACAACATCCTTCAGCGCGACGATGGCCGCTTCCGAGTCCACGCCCGGTACCGAGAAGTTCAGTGTGTGGGGGACAGCTCGATCACGGTCACCGTTGATCACGATCCCGAGCGGTTGCAGTGCGGCGAGCGCCTCCGCCTTCATCGCCTCGCACGAGCGTGCTCGGTCGGAATGCTCACGCAGCGCGAGGGATGAAGCCAAACCGAGGCCAGCGATGAGCGCGACCGGCAGTGTTCCTGGGCGCAGTCCGCGCTCCTGTCCGCCGCCGTACATCAGAGGCTGCAGTGGCACCCGTTGGTAGCTCCGTCGCCGGGTAATGAGCGCACCGATGCCTTTGGGCGCGTAGATCTTGTGACCCGAGATACTCAGCAGATCGATGCGCGTCGTGCGCAGCGGCTCGATGAGTTTGCCGAATGCCTGAGCGCCGTCGACGTGGAAGTACGTCTCGTGCTCCTTGAGTGTGGCAGCGATCTCTTCGATGGGCTGGATGACACCCGTCTCGTTGTTCGCGGCCATGATCGACACCAGGAGGGTGTCCGGACGCAGGGCTCGCCGCACGTCGTCTGGGTTGATCCAACCGCCGGGCGTCGGGGCGAGCAGTGTCACTTCGAAGCCCCGTGCGGCGAGTACTTCGAGCGGCTCCAAGACGGCCTTGTGCTCAATCTGGCTACTGATGATGTGGCGGCGCCCGGTCTGCTCGCCGTGCGCCGCGAGTCCCAAGATAGCCAGGTTGTTGCTCTCGGTGGCGCCGCTGGTGAAGACAACCTCCTCGGGCTTCGCGCCAACGACGTCAGCGACCTCCTGGCGTGCGCGGTTGACGCGTTCCTTGGCAGTCTGACCGTAGCCGTGGGTTCGGCTGCCGGCGTTGCCAAATTCTTGAGCCATGTACCGAAGTACTTCGGCCTGAACGCGCGGATCGACCGGCGTCGTAGCGTTGCAATCCAAGTAAACCGGGCGTCCGACCTCGAGATCGGCGTGGTCTGAGGCGTGGGTGTCGGTGGGTGTCGCTACCGTCATGAAACGAACTGTACCAGTATGTTTGGATCTATGTTTGGATCATGTTCCGATGTGTACGGATCTTTACTTCCGTACATCTTCCTGATAGAAATTGACGGTGGCACAAACCAAGATCAAGAGCGAGGCTGTCACCGGGCCGGTTTCCCGGCCCCGAACGGGTGTCTTTGAGTACGTCTTTCCAGCGATCCGGGGCGTTCAGGCCGGTCGAGAGTACTACGTGACGATGTGTCCGTTGCGGCTCATCCAGCGGCTGTTCGTCTTCGCCGAGGAGGAACTCACGCCAGAGATGCGTGCCCAGCGCACCCTCAATAAGGCACGGGTCCCCGAGATGGCGCGATACATCCTCGACAACCCGGACAGTTACGTCTTCTCAGCGCTGACCGCATCAGTCGATGCTGAAGTGGAGTTCGAGCCGTTCGAGACTGATGGCGGCCCTGGCGAGCGCGTGGGCACGCTGACCATCCCGATGGCGGCGAGGTTCGTGATCAACGACGGGCAGCACCGCCGCGCGGCCATCCACCAGGCACTCGTCGATAACCCGGCTCTGGGAGACGAAAGTATCGCGATCGTCATGTTCCTCGACGTCGGACTCGATCGCTGCCAACAGATGTTCGCCGACCTAAACCGCTATGCCATACGTCCGTCCAAGTCGATCGGCGTGCTCTACGACCATCGAGACGAGATGTCGATCGTCACCAAGATGGTCGTCTTCCGCTCAATGCTCTTGAACGATCTGACCGAGAAGGAGACAAGCAACCTGGCGGCGCGCTCGCGTAAACTGTTCACGCTGTCGGCCTTCTACAACGCCACCAAGGTGTTACTCGATGGCGTCGAGACGACCTCGCTGGAGCGTCGCGTCGACCTGGCCACGGACTACTGGGAGATCGTCGCTGACCAGTTCCCGGACTGGCGTCTCGTGTACAACCATGAGCTCAGTGCCGGCGAAATCCGACGCGACTTTATCCACAGTCACGGCATCGTGCTCCATGCTCTCGGCAGGATCGGTAACAGCCTGCTGCTTTCAAAGAAGGACCCGGCATCCTGGGAGCGGAAGCTACGAAAGTTGCGCGGCATCGACTGGCACCGAGCCAATGCCTCGACCTGGGAAGGCCGCGCCATCCTTGGCGGCAGTGTCAGCAAGAGCTCCGCCAACGTTCTGCTCACCACTGCCGCCATCCGCACGGCCCTAGGCATGCCGTTGCCGCCGGAAGAGCAGCGCGCCGAAGATGCGTTCAGTAGAGGAGAAAGATGACCCGCAGCTTGCCGATTGTTCGGCGCTCCGCTTTCGATGGTGACGGTTTCGCGGGCACCGTCGATGCCCTTGTTGCACAGACGCAGAAGTTATACCTCGCTGACGGCGTGCCATGGGTTGTCGGTTACTCCGGGGGTAAGGACTCGACGGCAGTGCTGCAGCTGGTCTGGTTGGCTCTGGCCGGACTCGCCCCCGAGCAACGCACCAAGCCGGTGCACGTCATCAGCACCGACACGCTTGTTGAAAACCCCGTTGTCGCCGCATGGGTGACCCACTCACTGGATGTGCTTCAGAGTGCTGCGACGCGACAGGGGCTCCCGATTACGCCCCATCGGCTGACTCCGGCGGTCGCTGACACCTTCTGGGTGAACCTCATCGGGCGCGGCTACCCAGCACCGAGGCCGAAGTTCCGTTGGTGCACGGAGCGGCTGAAGATCAAGCCGTCGAACACGTTTATTCGCGAGATGGTCAGATCTCATGGTGAGGCGATCCTCGTGCTCGGCACGCGAAAGGCTGAGAGCTCGGGGCGATCACACCGCATGACGGCGTTGGAGTCACAGCGAGTTCGGGACTTACTTAGCCCGAACGACTCACTGCCGAACTGCCTTGTGTACTCACCCGTCGAGAACTGGTCAAACGATGACGTCTGGACCTTCCTCATGCAGAGCCCAAACCCTTGGGGCTACTCCAACAAGGAATTGCTGACGATGTATCAGGGAGCGTCGCAGGATGGCGAGTGCCCGCTCGTCGTCGATGCCAGCACCCCTAGCTGCGGCGATAGCCGCTTCGGCTGCTGGACCTGCACCTTGGTCGATAAAGACAAGTCGATGTCGGCCATGATCCAGAACGACGAAGAGAAGGAGTGGATGCTGCCGCTTCTGAATCTCCGTAACGATCTCGACGTAGCGGATGATCGGCATCTCCGCGATTTCAGGCGCATGAATGGGTCCGTGCAACTGTTCCACGACAAATCGATTCCAGGCCCGTACACGCAGCAAGCGCGCGAGCGTTGGCTGCTGCGGCTGCTCGAGGCGCAAGCATGGATTCGGCAGAACGGTCCGGACTATGTCCGCTCGCTCGAACTCGTGAGCTTGGCCGAACTTGAGGAGATCCGTCGGCTCTGGGTTGTGGACAAGCATGAATTCGAAGACAACGTGCCGGGCATCTACGAAGCCGCGATCGGAGAGCCCTATCCGGGCGGCCGCCTTGACGAGCATTTGCCGCTAGGACCTGAGACGGTCGAGGTCTTGCGTGACATCGCGGGGGATGATCGGCTCCACTTCGAGCTTGTGCGCGAACTGCTCGACATCGAACAGCGCCACCGTGCTCAAGCCCGTCGGGCAGGGCTGTTCGAATCACTGGAGAAGGCGCTGCGCCGTGGGTTCTACGACGACGAAGCTGACGCCACAGCACGCGCACATCAGCGTAAGGCTGCATTGGATCGCGTCCCGGCTGGTGACGACGAGCCAGACCCGTTGGATATCGCCGATGGCTACATCCGTCGGACCCATGCTGAGGTCGCCCCGTGATCCTCGACGAGCTGGTCCTCCACAACGTCGGCACCTTCGCGGGACGCCACGCGCTGGCCCTGACACCGCCGTCGGGCGGTAAGCCGATCGTGCTCATCGGTGGACTGAATGGCGCTGGGAAGACAACCGTGCTGGAGGCGATTCGTCTTGCGTTCTATGGAGCATTGGCGCAAGGGTCCAGCCGTCGCTCGGGCAGCTACGACCACTATCTGCGCAGCCTGATTCACCATGGGGTGCCGCACAGCGACGGGGCAGCCATTGAACTCACGTTTCATGCCTATCAGGAGGGCGTCGAGCGGCAGTACCGGATTCGACGTAGTTGGCGAAGCACGGGTGCCTCCTTGCGAGAGACTCTTCTCATCTCAGTGGACGGTCATCACGATGCCGCGCTGACGTCGACCTGGAGCGAGCACGTCGAGACCTTCCTGCCGCGTGGTATTGCCGGGTTGTTCTTCTTCGACGGAGAGCAGATCGAAGCCCTGGCGGATATGGAGCGCTCCCGCCAAGTATTGGGGTCGGCGCTCGCAGGGCTGCTAGGGCTGGACTTGGTGGAGCGTTTGACTGCAGATCTCTCTGTCCTGCGCCGCCGTCACCGAAGTCAGCAAGTACCTGAGGCGTTACGCGAATCGGTTGACGAACGACAGCAGGTGGTGACCTCCGTCCGTCAGGCCGAAGAGGCGGCTGCGGACGCCGTCGCCACCTTGCGTGTTGAAGTCGAACGGGCCGAGAAGCGGCTGTTTGAGCTCACTGAGCGGTACCGCTCAGCTGGTGGTGATCTCCTGGACCAGCGTGAGTCCGCCGAGACCGCGGTGACGATGCTGAGAGCGCAGCTCGGTCAGCTCGAAGATGAGTTGCGTGACGAGCTTGCCGACGTGGCACCACTGTTGCAGACGGTTGGGCTGCTAAGCGAGCTTGCAACGCAGGCTGATGCTGAAGCCTCGGCCGCTCGCGACCGCGTCGTCAATGAAGTGGTTGCGGAACGAGACGAGGCACTGTTGACGCAGCTGCGGGCCGAAAAGGTGCGCGGAGCAACGCTGACCTCAATCGAGCGGTACATGGCGACCGATCGGGATGTCCGGCTCGCCTCCGCCGAGGCACCAGCCATCACCGGCTTGCGCGAGCCGGGTGCGATTGACTTCTTGAACAGATCAGCATTGCCTGCGGCACAGCGTCGGCTGCGCGGACTGCTCGATCGTCGCCAGTCGACCAACGGCGATCTTGATCAAGCCGAGCGCGTGTTGGTGGCGATGCCTGATCCCGAGTCGCTGCTTCCACTTCGGACCGGACGAGAGTCTGCCACTGCCGAGGTGATTCGTGCCCAGGCCGCATTTGCTCATGCTGATGAGCGATTGTCGTCGCTAGGCCACGAGCGTGGTCGTGCTGACGCGGCATACGAGGCTGCGATGGATAAGGCGGCACACGCCAACCTCGCCGCCGACGATGACCGTCGCATGATTGACCACGTCGACCGCGTGCGTGCCACGTTGGAGGGCCTGCGTTCGGCCGCGACAAAGCGCCACCTTGAGCGGATAAGTGAGTTGATCCTGGAAGCCCTGGGTCGCCTGCTTCGCAAGGACAAGCTTGTGACTGGCGTCAAGATCGACGCTGACTCGCACACGGTGGAGCTGACGGGGCTGGACGGCCGACCACTTACGGCGCAGGAGCTGTCCGCGGGTGAACGCCAGTTGCTGGCCGTGGCGTTGCTATGGGGGTTGGCACGTGCCGCTGGGCAGCCATTGCCCGTCGTGATCGACACACCCCTGGGTCGGCTTGACGGCTCGCACCGAGAACATCTGCTTGACCGCTACTTCCCGCACGCCAGCCACCAGGTCATCTTGCTGTCCACCGATACGGAGATCGATGAGTTGGCATACGACCGGATCGCCAAGCATGTAGGCCGGGCTTACCGGCTGGAGTTCGATCCGGAGACCAATGCTTCGTCCGTCCAGCCCGGCTATTTTTGGGAGTAAGCATCATGCCCCTCGAACACATCCGGCTGACGCAGACCGCCCGCGATCAACTGATCACTCTCAAGCGCCGCACCGGCATCGCGCATTGGAACGTTCTTTGTAGGTGGGCGCTCTGTCGATCTCTGGCTGAGCCGGCTGTGCCGCCCGCAGTCAGGTTGGCGCTTGACAGCAACGTGGAGATGACATGGCGAGTATTCGCTGGTAACCACGGCGATGAGCTTTGGGCACTCCTGCGTTACCGCTGTCACCAAGATGGTTTGTCGCTTGACGACGAGACTCTGGCGCAACAATTCCGTCTGCATCTTCACCGAGGTGTTGGATACCTCGTCGGTGACCCACGTGTTACCGACATCGCGGGACTCGCCAGCCTCGCGCTCGCCAAGCCACCTGCAGCATGAGCGCGCCGGTCGCCCGACACCGGACGGCCATAACCAGGTCGGCACTCTCACGACCGTTGGCCACGGCCCTCGCTGATCGGCTGCTCGACCCATCACTCAGCATCTTCGACTATGGCTGTGGTCGTGGCGATGATCTCCGAAACCTGGCCTCCATGGGCTATGAAGCGAGCGGCTGGGATCCAACTCATCGCCCCGGATCCGAGCGCACACAGGCCGACGTTGTGAACCTCGGCTATGTCATCAATGTGATCGAGCGTCTCGAGGAACGCGCCGACACACTGCGCGCGGCCTGGGACCTAACGCGATACGTCCTCGTTGTCTCATCCCGTCTGACGTGGGATGCACGCGATTTGGTCGGTCGTCCGCTGGGAGACGGATTCCTGACCAAGACCGGCACGTTTCAAAAGTTCTACGAGCAGGTGGAGCTTTCTGCGTGGATCGAGCAGACGCTTGGCGTCCAGCCGCTGGCCGCCGCACCCGGCATTTTCTACGTCTTTCGCGATGCCGTGTCTGCCCAGCAGTTTCTCGAAGCACGCGTCTTCAGCTATAGACCACGGGTGCGCATTGATCCGCACGCCACCTACGAAGCGCACGAGGCGTTGCTGTCGCCCCTGCTGGGCTTTCTCAGTAAGCATGCACGTCCGCCCCGAGGCGGTGAGCTGGAAGTTGTCCATCAGACGGAAATCCAGGAAGTCTTCGGCAGCACCGGGCGTGCAGTTCGCCTGATCCGTCAGGTGACTGAGGATGCCCACTGGGATCGGGTGTCTGTGCAGCGTCGGTCTGAACTGCTTATCTACATAGCGCTCTCACGGTTCGGTCGTCGTCCTCGTTTCAGCGAACTGGGATCGACGCTCGCCGCGGACATCAGGGCGTTGTTTGGTACGTATCAGACGGCGTGTGTTCAGGCGGATCGTCTGCTGCTTGCTTGCGGGGATCCCGCGCTGATCTTCGTGTCGGCGCGGAGCTCTCCGGTCGGGAAACAGACACCAACTGCGCTGTACGTCCATAGGTCGGCTCTTGGTGAGTTGCCTCCGGTGCTCCAGGTCTACGAAGGCTGCGCCCGAGTTCTGTCGGGCACCGTCGAGCAGGCGAACCTGGTGAAGCTTTCTGTGACACAGCCGCAGGTCTCGTACTTGAGCTACCCACTGTTCGACCGGGACGCTCACCCGACTCTGGCCGGATCGATCACTATCAACCTGAAGCAGCGCAGCGTGAATTGGCGTGATTACGGCCGGTCCGAGAATCCGCCGTTGCTGCATCGGAAGGAAGAGTTCATGGGGAGGGATGATCTGCGCCGCGACCTTTACGCCAAGCTGACCCGTGCTGAGATGCGCGCTGGCCTCTACCAACATCCAGAGCGGATCGGCACGCTGCAGGGATGGCAAGCGACGCTCGCGGCGGCGAACGTCCATCTACGCGGCCACCGCCTACAACGGAACTGAGGAGAGTGCCTTCGCGACGTGGCTACCAGCTCGCTCCGCCCAGAAGCTCCTCGACTGAGGCAGGTTTCGCCGCGCCATCGCGTGCCAGAGCGTCGGCCACCAAGCTGATAACGACGAGTTCCACGGGTTGGTGACGAGTATTGATCTGTTCCTGGAGATACTCCAGTCCACCGTTCGCATACTCCTCGAATGCGTGCAACCGCTCAGCGAGGCGTTCAGCACTCATGATGTTGGCATCGTCGGGATACTCGATTGCCGCAATCATGTTGATGAGGGCCTCAGCGAAGCTTGGATCGGTGAGCGTGTCGTAGCGGATTGGTTCGGCCGTATCGTCAAACGGCACTCGACGCTGCTGCGTTACCCCAAGGCCAGCTGCGAAGAGCAAGACGTCTCGGTAAGTCGGGAAGCCTGCTTCGTTTCGCATCAGTTGCACGAGCACTTCGTGACGGTGTGGACGACGAACGCGGACGTCACTCGAAGTTGTCATCGGATTACCTTCAGCTCGGCGTAGTCGGCATCAGCGCCGGCGACGATGTAAGGGTGTTCGCCACCCTCCAGTGAGATCTGCTCAGATGCCTCCCCCGCCCGGCTCGTGTGGGTCACGATGACCCCAATGTGGTTCAGATACGGGGATAGCTCCCCGAGTACTTTGCCGAGGCCTTGGCTCTTCGAAACGAGCACCACGAGTTGTGGTGCCATCTTGGCCAGTGCTCGCGCCACTTCACGCTGGTAGTTCTCGTCAAGGGATCCGAAGGCGGCGTCCATCACGATCGGAAACACGCCAGCGTCCGCGGACATCTCGCCATCAGAGGCCCGGCCAACGCTGATCTCCCGCGCAAGCTCGGAGACGGCCGCGACGAACGAGAGGCTCAGCACCTGGTTCTCTCCGGTCGACTTCGGGACAGGCAGAAGCACGCCGTTGACGTCCTGGAACAGGCCCAGCGAGAAGTCCTGGCTCAGGACGGGGGTGTACGGCCTGAAGGTGATGTCTGCGAAGACCTTCTTCACTTTGGCGTCCAGCCGGTTGCGCATGTCCTCGGAGCGGATGACCAGGATCTCTTGTAGCGCCGCCTGGACCGAGTGCACGAGTTGCAGTCGTTCGCGAGCCTTCGCCGCAAGCTCGTCAGTCACCTTGGCGTTCTTGAGTTCGTTGACCTGCTGCTCGATCTCTCTTGTCGCCTTGCTGAGCGCAGTCCCGGCGGAACCGATCTTGCGGTTGGCATCAGTAATTCGGCTGTCCATATCCTGGCGTTTAGCTTCGAGTCGTTGCACATCTTCGAGGGGGACGTCGGACAGCTGGCGACGGACGTCTGAGTCTTCTTCCTCAAGGCGGTGGATGCGTTCGCGCTGTGAGGTCACCCTGCTGATTGCGTTCTCGAGCGAACTGCGGACGTTCTGCCGGGCGCTAGCAATCTCGCTGATCTGGCCGCCCAGCTTTTGCCAAACCGCCTCGACCTCGGCGAGCCCAGCTTTCGCGCGCCAGGCTTCTACGTTGTGGAAGGGCTCTGTGTGCTCGCTCAACGCGGTGCCGCAGATGCAAGTTCCATCCAGGAGCAGTTTGTCGACGAACTCGCGCTTGAGCGGCGCTGGGAGGGCTCCTCGTTCGTGAAGGGCAACCGCCATCGCAGAGGTGCTGGCGACCAGATTTTCAGTGAAGGCGAGGAAGCCTTTAGAACCGACGATGCCGTCGCGCTCGAGACTCGCCGCGTTCATCGCCGTCTTGGATTCACCAAGCTCCCGTCTGATGCGGTCGAGATCCCTCTGCAGGGGAGCAGCGTCCTGGTGTTGCCGAAGCAACTCTTCGACACCGTCGCGTTCCTCGGTGTAGGTGGCGAGCTGATCCGTGAGTACGGAGAGCTCATCGCGCTCGCTCGACTCCTGATCCCTCAGCTGGTCAATCCGATCCTGGATCTCAGCGGCTCGTTCCCCGCCTCGCTTCCGAAGCTCGGCGCTGAGCTTCTTCTCGACAGCCGGCAGATGTTTCCGGGAGAGGGCTCGCTCAACCTGCTCAAGGCCGAGCAGCGTTTTGATGTCCTGGCGGACCTCTGCATAGGCGTGCTTTTGGACGAGTTTCTCGATCCGCTCGCCGTTGAAGAAGAAGAACCGCGCCAGGCGTTTCGGCAGGATGCTGTCGATCTTGGGTTGCGGATACTCGATGGTCTCCGACGAACCGTCGCCGCCGACCACCCACATCTCGACTCCCGCCACGGCCGCGCGCTGGTCGTCAGCCTCTTTGCGGGCGTTGATCGATCGGCGTATGCGGTAGGCCTCACCTTCGTGATCAAGGGTGAGTTCGACTGCCACCTCAACGAAATCTCCGGATGCTGTGGCTCGCCAGATTGAGTCTGTAATCATCCGTTCCTGGTACTCGACGTCGTCGCTCATCTCGCCGTACAGCGCCCAGGTGAAGGCATTGAGCATGTTCGTCTTGCCGGCGCCGTTGGCACCGAAAATCAGTGAAACGGGACGGTCTTTCTCACCCGTGAGCGAGAACTCCTGGTGGCCCGAGAACTGGCGGAAGTTGGTGAGCTCAATGCTTCGGATTCTCATGTCAGGATCCGTTTCACAGCTTCGAGCAGCTCATCCGCGAGATCAGGGTCGGTCACGTGAAGTCGGGCGCGTTCGATCTCCAAGACGCGTTTCAGATATACCCGCGCTTCTTCGCTCAGTTCACCAACCACATCTTGCTCGGTCCGCAGGGGGCTATTCATAGCTGCTCGCTTCCATATTGATCAGGCTGCCGCGTCATAGGTCTTGGAGTCCATAGCGATCCTTGAGCGGTCGCAGCGTGGCGAGCGTATCGGCGTAGTTCTCCGAAATCTTGCCGAACTCGGCGGCCCGGGCCAACTCACGTGTGAGCAGTTTTCGTTCGACATCGAAGTTCACGAGGGCGCCATCCGGCGGGACGGCGATGTAGTCCAGAATCTCGGCCATGTCTTTGCCCGGAGCTCGACGCAGGAGACGTCCCCGGCGCTGAATGAACTGCCGGGGGTTGCTGCTGCTTGCCAGTAAGTAGCCAACGCGGGCATCGGGTATGTCGACACCCTCATCGAGGCACTTCATGGCGGCGAGGATGCGGAGGTCGTCGCCCGTACCGAATCGACGAAGGAGCGCCTGTCGATCGGGACGCAAGGTCTCCGCGATGTAGGTGTGAGCAGTAAGCCGCAGATCGTTGCCGACTATGCGCATGACCTGGGATATCTGGCTCGGTTCTTCGGATGGCCCGTGCTCCGCTGGACGGCTGCCCTCCGCGCAATAGATCAACTGATACCAAACATCGCGTCGAGCATCCACATCGGTGCGCAGCACCGCCAGCTTGCCATCGGCGTGGCCCAGGATACCGGCGCGCTTGCGCAGCAGAAAGCCAATCGGCGATGAAGGGTCCACGTCTGACAAGTCTTCATTCTGTGCGATTCGCTGTGCGATTTGCGCAGTGAGGTCGACATACATCGTTGTTTCCGAGTCCGTGAGAGGCACGAGTCGCGGCAGGTATCGGTAGCGACACAGCGCCCGCATCTCGATTGCCTCGCGGAGACCGAGTTCGAACGCCACCGGCCCGAAATAGTCGATGAGCGCATCGGTGCCCACGTCATCGAACCAGCGCTCGGGCGTCGCGGACAGCGCCAATCGATAGGTCGCGTTCTCTGGGAGGGACCCTCGGTAAGCGCTTGAGCCGAGGTTGTGCGCTTCGTCGGCGATGACCATCAGCGGCTGGGTGATCCGGCGCAAGATAGCCTGGAAACGGGCGCCGGCGAACGATGCATTAGTCGCCACCATCGCCACGACGGGTCGGTGGCCGAGCCGAGCCTCGCTCAGTTGTTCTTCTACGATCGGCAGCCAGCGGTCGCTTGACTCGTATACCGGAATCGGCCAAATACCGAAGGCTTCGACCTCGTTTGTCCACTGGTCGACGAGGTGCTGCAGCGGCGCAATGATGAGCATTATGAGCGGCTGCTCTCGCTGCCGGTGGACTTGGGCAATCCGGCAAGCCGCGAACATCGCAGTCTTGGTCTTTCCAGTCCCAGTTGCCATCTTCAATATGCCGCGTCCGCGTTGGCTAAGCCACGCTTCGACTGCCGAGCGCTGGTAATCGCGCACCGAGAGATCTGCAGGGATGATGAGCAGGCCAGCAGGTGAGCGCACCTCGATCTGGGGGTCAAGTGCATCGTCCTGTGGCGGCAGCGCGGCCCGTGGCCGACGACCGATCTCAATCA
>Ga0209744_1000254_pt1 | contig 17462 bp, 11 predicted proteins | sample BarGraNGADG00311_2_FD_184494 | JGI IMG/M metagenome (GOLD analysis project Ga0209744, IMG submission 184494) | Arctic peat soil microbial communities from Barrow, Alaska - Barrow Graham LP Ref core NGADG0004-311 (SPAdes) (version 2) | ecosystem: Environmental > Terrestrial > Soil > Wetlands >... | reverse complement strand
AGACCTTGATGGTCTCGATGTTCTCCTGAGCCATCGTCTGGTAGAGGTACTCGTTGCCCAGCTTGCGCGCCGGCTCGCCGCAGCACTTCTCCTGCTTGCCCAGGATGCCGACCTTCACGCCGGCGCTGTTGCAGATCTTGACGAAGCTCCGGGCCACCTCCTGGTTGCGCTGGTCGAAGGAGGCGTAGCAGCCGGCAAAGTAGAGGATGTCGACGTCAGCACCCTCTTCCATGAGCTGCACGTCGAGGCCCTCGGCCCACTCGCCGCGGGAGGCGTAGGCGAGGCCGAAGGGGTTGCCGTTGACCTCGAAGTTGTTGATCGCGGTGCGCACTTCGTCACCGGCGAAGGCGCCCTCCATGAGGGAGAGGTTGCGCCGCATCTCGATGATCTTGTTGACGTGCTCGATGCTCACCGGGCAGATCTCCTGGCAGGCGCGGCAGGTGGTGCAGGACCAGAGCACGTCGCTGGTCACCGTCTCGCAGAGGCTCGCCTCGGGAGCGGAGAAGGCGACCTCGCCGATCTGCTGCACGACCTTCATGGGGGAGAGCGGCTTGTCGGTGCTCCAGGCCGGGCAGCGGTCCTGACAGCGCTTGCAGCTCGTGCAGGCGTCGGCGTCGAAGATGTCCTTCCAGGTGAGGTCGCTGACCGTGGCGGCGCCGAACTGCTCGGCGCTCTCGTCCTCGAGGTCGATGGTGGCCAGGGTGCCCTTGGGGGAGAGGTCGCTGAAGAAGTAGTTGGCGGTGGCCGTGAAGATGTGGCGCAGCTTGGTGAAGGGGATGGCGGCGATGAAGCCCACGGCGAGGAAGAAGTGCACCCACCAGAGGACCTTGTGCAGCGACTCGAGCTGCGACGCCGAGAGGCCGCGGAAGGCCTCGGCGAAGAGGTAGCCGACGGGCGAGAAGCGCGCCAGGTCGGGGTTGGAGCCGATCTCCGTGACGGCCATGCGCACGCCCTCGATGACGAAGCCGGTGAGCAGGATGGCGAACAGCAGGGCGTGGACCAGGTAGTCGTCGCGGATCGTCTCAAGGCCCTTGGGGCGCACGATGAAGCGCCGCACGAGAAGGCCGCCGAGCATGAGCAGGGCGACCAGCCCGGCCAGGTCGAGGGCCAGGGAGAAGAACTCGTAGAAGCCCCCCTGGAGGAACTTGATGTGGAACAACAGGTCGAAGAAGTCGGACTGGGCCATGACCAGGAGGGTGCCGATGAAGAGCACCCCGAAGCCCCAGAAGAAGAGGCTGTGCAGGCTCCCCGGGAGGCGCACCTTGAGGACGCGCAGCTGCACGAGGGCGTTCCTCGCAACGAGCCAGAAGCGCTGCGGCAGGTGGTCGAAGCGGTTGAGGCTCTTGCCGAGGCGGTAGGTGGAGGTGCGTCGGTAGAAGCCCCAGATGAAGACGGCGATGGCCGCGAACGCGAACAGGTACATGGGCAGGACGACCACATGACCGACGTTCCAGTAGATCTCTCTGCTTACTTCCACAGGCGTTGCTCCGGTCTCTGCCCGTCGCTACGAAAGGAGGGCCTTGGCGATCACCACGCGCTGCACCTCGCTGGTGCCCTCGTAGATCTCGGTGATCTTGGCGTCCCGGTACATGCGCTCGACTTCGTACTCGACGATGTAGCCGTAGCCGCCGTGGATCTGCACAGCCTCTTTGGTGACGTACATAGCCGTCTCGGCGGCGAAGAGCTTGCACATCGCCGAGTCCATGGCGTAGTTCATCTTATTGTCTTTCATCCAGGCGGCCTTGTAAACGAGCAGGCGGCTGGCCTCAATGCGGAGGTACATGTCGGCCAGCTTGAACTGGATCGCCTGCAGCTTGGAGATGGGGGCGCCGAACTGCTTGCGCTCCTTCGCGTAGGCGAGAGCAAGCCCGTAGGCGCCCTCGGCGATGCCCAAGGCCTGCGACGCGATACCGATGCGGCCACCGTTCAGGGTCTCCATCGCGACCTTGAACCCCTGGCCCTCCTCAGCGAGGAGGTTGGCGACGGGCACGTGCACGTCGTCCAGGGCGAAGGCGGTCGTGTAGCTGCCGCGGATACCCAACTTGTCCTCGTTCTTGAGCACCGTCACGCCCGGGGACTTCAGGTCGATGATGAAGACGGAGATGCCCTTGTGCTTCAAGCTCTTGTCGTGGGTCGCAAAGACAACGCCGGTGCCAAGGCAGGCACCGTTGGTGATGAAGGTCTTGCCGCCGGTGATGACGAACTCGTCGCCTTCGCGCCGGTACATGGTGGTCATGCCGGCCACGTCGCTGCCCACGTCTGGTTCCGTGAGTAGAATACAGCCGATCTTGCGCCCAGTCGCCATGTCCGGGAGGTACTTCTTCTTCTGCTCCTCAGTGCCGAACTGGTAGATCGGAGAGCAGCCCAGGGAACTGTGCGCGGAGATCAGCACCCCACTCGAGGCGCAGGCCTTGGAGACCTCCTCGACCACGAGGACATAGGAGAGGATGTCCAGGCCGGCGCCGCCGTACTCCTCGGGGAGGAAGCACCCCAGGAGCCCCATCTCGCTCATCTTCGCGATCAGCTCGTCTGGGATCTTGTGCTCCTGGTCGATGCTGATGGCAAGCGGCTTGACCTCGTTCTGCACGAAGTCGCGTACCGTGTCCCGCAGCACGTTGTGGTCTTGACTCAGCGCGAAATCCATGTTGACCTCCCCACTCTGTCTCGGCGCTTCTGCGTCACGGAGACCCCTCTTTCCGACTGCTCTCACACCTCCCCGCAGGTCGTCCCGCCGTCTTCGGCCCCAAGCGGTCACTCACCGCCGCCTGGCCGTAAGGGCGACCGCGAATCAGGTAAGTGATTGCAGGCAAATAACCGTCACGAATCTAGCGGCTTCGGATGGATCGTGTAGTTCCAGTCGCCGTGGAACGTGTCGCGGGCGAGGTTGATGGCATCGAACTCTGCATCGCTGACCTTGAGACCTTTGGGGCACTTGCTGCCGTTGATGACCCATTCGTCGCCGTCGCGCACGGCCGTCGTCCGGGTCCCGCCGGCGTCGGAGCCGGCGTCCGGTTCGGTGAGACCGAAGGCGGCCAGCTTGCGACCCGAGGCCAACTCGGGCATCCACGTGCGCTTCTGTTCCTCGGTGCCGAAGAGCCAGATCGGCGTCGTGCCAAGAGATGTATGCGCCTCGACGGTGATGCCGACCGAGCCGTCCACACGCCCCAGCTCCTCGAGCACGATGGCGTAGGCCAGGGTATCGGCGCCGGCGCCACCGTACTCCTCGGGGAACGGCACCCCCATGAAGCCCAGGCCGGCAAGACCCTCGATGATCTCGTAGGGGAAGCGGCCTGACGCGTCAATCTCCTCCGCCTCGGGCGCGATCTCGTTGGTCGCGAAATCGCGGATCGTATCGCGAATGAGAATGTGATGGTCCTCGAAACCGAAGTTCATATGTCCCCCCCTCCTACCATTCGCATGGGGTGTGGACGGTACCGGCAAATATCCTCGCGAGATATATCAGAATCGTGCTCTGCGGCACAACCTGGGGGCTCAGAAGCACCGCGACAGATGCAGCTCGACCCCGGGAAATCGCGTCGCTCGCGCGTCAAGGTCCGACCCCCGCGACGGACACCTGAACGACGGATTCCCGGAGGTCTGCTGAAGGCCCGGCTACCCGCTTGACTCGTGATTGGCCTGGAGTCGTCCTTCCGCTACCATGTGTCATCCGGCAGTCCCCACATGACACTTGACTCCGAAGCTTCGATTCCGGTCCTACGGCCCAGCGAACCCGGAGCCAGGGAACGGGACTATGGGCGGACGCAACGGCTGAAAGGCCGGGAACGCATCTTGGGCGGAAAGGGAAGGCGGGGGTTTCATCGACATGAATGGCCATGTTACTGAGTATCGCGAGAAGTGCGTCTCTGCTGATGAAGCTATGAAAGCGGTACGGAGTGGCGACTGGATCGAGTACAGCTGGGCGGCGAGTCAGGCATGTCTGCTGGATGAAGCCTTGGCAAAGCGCACGGAAGAACTGCATGACGTGAATTTCCGCGGCGCCGTCCTCATGAAGCCGATGGCCTGCTTCGAGCGTGACCCGAAGGGTGAGCATTTCACCTGGAACAGCTGGCACGCTGGGGGCCTCGAGCGGAAGATGATGAAGCAAGGCGTCGCCTACTTCCTTCCCATGAAGTACTCGGAGGTGCCGCGTTACGTGCGTGAGAACCAGCGTACAGATGTCGTGGCCATCCAGGTCGCACCGATGGACGAGCATGGGTACTTCAGCTTCGGGGTCACTGTCTCTCACTACGCGGCCGCATGTGAGATGGCACGTACGATCATTGTCGAGGTCAACGAAGACATGCCTAAGGTCCACGGTGGCTACGATCATGCCGTGCATATCTCGAAGGTCGACTACGTCGTCGAAGGAGGTCACCTCGGACTTCCTGAACTGCCTTCTGCATCTCCTTCGGAGACGGACAGGAGGATCGCCGAGTACATCTTGCCCGAGGTCGCGGACGGGGCCTGCATCCAACTGGGGATCGGCGGAATGCCGAACACTCTCGGGAAGATGATCGCGGAATCCGACCTCAAGGACCTCGGTATCCACACGGAGATGCTGGTCGATGCCATGGTCGACATGGTCGAGGCAGGCAGAGTCACCGGAATGCGCAAGACCATCGACCGAGGCCGGGTCGCCTGGTCCTTTGCTGCGGGTACCCAGAAGCTGTACGACTTCATGAACGACAACCCGTCCTTGGCTGCCTACCCCGTGGACTACACGAACGCTGCCTGCATCTCCTCCCAGAATGACCAGGTCGTCTCCATCAACGGCGCTCTCGAAGTCGACCTGGCAGGTCAGGTCTGTTCCGAAACGGCCGGCACGAGTCACGTCAGCGGAGCCGGCGGTCAGCTCGACTTCGTGCTCGCCGCCTATGGGTCCAAGGGAGGCAAGAGCTTCATCTGCCTGCCTTCCACCTACTCGGACAAACAGGGCAAGGTGCATTCCAGGATCAAGCCGATCCCGACGCCTGGCGCCGTGGTCACAGGCACCCGCTCGACCATCCACTACCTGGTCACCGAGTACGGGATGATCAATCTCAAGGGCATGACCAGCTGGCAACGTGCCGAGGCCTTGATCTCGATCGCCCACCCTGACTTCAGGGATAAACTGATCGCCGAGGCAAGAGAGCTCGGGATCTGGCGTCGGAAGACGTCCATCTGACACCGTTCCGACGTCTGAGACCTCCCGGCCTTGCCGCTGGAGTTTCGCCTCCCAGGTAGGCATCATCAAACGTTGTGCGAGCAATCGAAGAGGAGGGACGCATGAGCGCAAGCAAACGCATCACCGTGCAGGAGGCGGCCGAGATCATCAAGGACGGCTCCATCCTCACGTTCTCCGGCTTCACGATCTGGCGCCGGCCATCGCTGTCGTCTACGAGCTGATCCGCCAGAAGCGTAAAGGACTCCACCTCATCGAGGTGAACGGCGGTTCCCACAGCGAGTTCCTGGTGGGCGGGGGCTGCGTGGCCATCTGGGAGTCGTGCTGGATCGGCCATGAGCTGTACGGGAAGTACGGTGCCAATCTCTCACGCAAAGTCAAGAACAAGGAGATCATCGTCGAGGACTACAGCCACATGGAGCCGGAGTTCCGCTTCGCCGCGGCAGCCGCTGGAGCGCCGTTCTCGGTGACCCAGACGGCTCTCGGCACCGACATCCACAATCCGGAGTACGACATGCTCGGCCGGGCCGGCTTGCGAGACGGTCAGCGCATCGGCAAGCAGAAGTACCAGTTCATGGACGACCCCTTCTTCGGCGCTGGGCAGCAGGTCCTGTGCCCGGCCGCAAAAGTCGCCATCGCCCTCATGGCCGTCCAGCAGGTAGGAGAGGAAGGCACGGTACGCGTCGCCGGCCAGTACTACGCTGACCCCGAAGTGGCCCGCGCGGCAGACACCACCATCGTCATGGCCGAGGAGATCGTCCCCGAGGAGTACCTCCGGCGCGAGGCCGACAGGAACACGGTCTCCAGCTTCGAGGTAGACTACATCCTGCAGTGCCCGTTCGGTGCTCACCCATCTGGCATGTTCGGCCGCTACGATGTAGATGGCGCGTTCCTGAAGGACTTCTACACCAACACCCGCACCCAAGAGGGATTCGACGCCTTCGCCAAGGAATGGATCCACGGTCACGATCACATGAGCTATCTCGAGAAGCTGGGCGTGAAAAGGGGGGAATGAGCATGAAAAAGGACTACGCGAGTCCGGATGAGTACGGGCTGCCCGACCTTCTCTGCTGCGCGGCGGCCCGTGACGTACGTGACAACGAAGTCGTCTTCGCCGGCAGCGGTCTCCCCATGGTGGCGATCATGCTGGCACAGAAGACCCATGCGCCCAATCTGAAGCTGATCTTCGAGGCCGGAAGCATCGGCGCCCTGCCCCTCGAGCTCCCTACTTCCGTCGGCGACGCCCGCTGCGAGGTATGAGCCTCCGTGGCTTCCGGCCTGCACGACACCTTCAGCATCGCGCAGCGCGGCGAAGTGGACCTCGGCTATCTCGGCGGCGCCGAGGTGGATGAGTACGGCAACGTCAACTGCACCGTCATCGGCGACTACCTGGATCCGGATCTCCGCCTGACCGGCAGCGGCGGCAGCCCGGACATCAACTCGTTCGCCAAGCGGACGGTCTTCATCATGCTCCATGAGAAGCGACGCTTCACCACCAACGTCAGCTACATCACGAGCCCCGGCTGGCGACTGAAGAAATGGCCGGGCGGCGAGTGGGTCCACCGCCGCGAGTTGTACGGCTCCGCCTTCCGGGGTGGTCCATCGGCAGTGATCAGCACGGCCGGCGTGTTCCGTTTCGACGAGGAGACCGGCCGGATGTACTTGGACACCTGCCATCCGGGCCACAGCCCCAACGAGATCAACGACCTGTGTCAGTTCGAACTGGACATCTCACGGGTGAACGGCGAGACCGTTCCGCCGACGCGGGAGGACCTGCACTTCATCCACGATGTGCTCGACCCGGAACAGCTCTTCATACCCAAGGTGAAGAAAGGGTAGGGCGCTGCCGAGGAACACCATTGAGGATTCCCGTCGTCACGTCTCGTACAGGGTCGTGAGACGTGACGGCGGGGACTTCGACCTGACCGCCAATCTGCACGGTGGGGGCAGTCGGTTAGCTCCTCCTCCCGTGGCTCGAGCTCCAGGGCGCGGATCTCCGCGCAGAGCCCGGCGATGACGGCGAGCACGGGGGCCAGGGCGGGCCGCAGCTCGTCGGGGACCCAGGCCCCGGCCTTGGCGGCGAAGCTGGCGGCCGAGCAGGCGGGCAGGCGACCACCCAGCGACTTCGTGGTCCCGCGGGCGTGGCTGATGAGGCGGGTACGCGTCCGCACGAGCGCGTTGCGGCTGCGCAGGAGGGCGCGATCGGCCTGGGTCTCGGCGCCGCGGCGCCGCAGGGGAGCAAGCAGCGCCGGGTCGAGGCGACCCACCCGGGCGAGGTACTCGGCGTCGACGCGGTCTGACTTCGAGTCGTTCTGGTAGATCAGGCGCAGCTTGCGGGGGTTGGCCACGAGCACCTCGTGCCCGAGCTCCGCGAGCAGGCGGCTCACTGAGGGGGGAGTGGGCGCCGGCCTCGAGCACGATGCGCAGGGGGTCGGCGCCGGAGAACCGGCAGCGGAGCGCCTCCGGCTTCGTGGCAAGTCGCGCCTCCTCGATGACCTCACCCGCTTCGTCAAGAACGCACACCTGGGTGTGGCGGTCGCCGAGATCGAGACCCACGGTCACCTTCGTTTCTTCGGTGGTAGCATCACTCATGGGTCAGCCTCCTTCTTTGGACCCACAGAGCCCGACTCTTGTTGGGGACCTTACGGTACCCCGGGGGAGGCTGGCCTTCCCATCCCATCTGCTAGAACCGGCGGCGACATCGAGGTCGTGAATCTCGGCCCCGACAGCGCCAGGGCTCTCGGCTTCGAGTTGCCCCGCCCGAACCCCGAGGTGAAGGCGCAGTGGGCGGTGTTCGACGCTATGATCAAGCTGATGACGCCACAAGGCTTCGCCGACCTCATGAAGACGATGTGGCCGGAGCTGGTAGAAGCGATGCCGGCCAACATGGGCGGCATGATGAAGGGCATGGCCAAGATGCCCGGTGCCATGGAGGCGATGAAGCCCATGTTCCCCACGCTTTTCCCCAAGCTGCTGCCGCAAATGATGCCCGAGCTGCTGCCCAGGGTCATGGACAACCTCATGCCGCACATGCTCTCCGCCGTGGCGCCGCTGATCACCGATGACCTCATCGCGTACCTGAAGAACGGTAAGGGGGCGAAGGAGCCGACGCCGGTCGGGTGACGCTGATCGGCTGGGGCGTCTGGGTCCGGCTGACGACGGGCCGACCGCGGTACGAGAGAGGGGCGGGGCGAGGTCGCACGACCTCGCCCCGCCCGCGTCTGCGAGCGCGCCCTCCATGGCTACTGAGCGCGGTGTGATCCGCGCCTTGATGTTCGCCGCGAGGTCACATACCCTAACCAGTTGGCAGGCGCCTATGCCGGCGTCTGTGCGCGCCCAGACGGGCCCGCACACGTCATCGCACCAGCCCTACCGAGGATGCATCATGACTGACCGCGCCGCCGCCAAGAGAACCACGGAAGCGAACACCGACCAAGCACCTTTCGAGAGTTCCACGGAGCGAGAACCTGTCAACAAGATACGCTTCGTCACTGCGGCCTCGCTGTTCGACGGTCACGATGCCTCGATCAACATCATGCGCCGCATCCTGCAGGCCAACGGTGTCGAAGTCATCCATCTGGGTCACAACCGGTCGGTCGAAGAGATCGTTACCGCGGCGTTGCAGGAAGACGCGCAGGGCATCGCCGTGTCCAGCTACCAGGGCGGGCACGTCGAGTTCTTCAAGTACATGATCGACCTGCTCCGGGAGCGCGGCGGCGCCAACATCAAGGTGTTTGGCGGCGGCGGCGGCGTGATCGTCCCGGATGAGATCGCCGAACTGCACGCTTATGGCGTGGCGCGGATTTTCAGTCCCGAGGACGGGCAGCACATGGGGCTGGTCGGCATGATCCGTTCGATGATCGAGGCCTGCGACGAGGATCTTTCGGTCTATGCTCCGACCGATCTGGACGTCTTGCTGCCCGGTGAGGTCGCCGCCAAGCATCGTCATCTTGCGCAGCTCATCACGGCGCTTGAGAACGGTAAGGCCTCGCCGGACCTGATGATTTCCCTGCATGAGGCCGCGGCGAAGATGAAGGTGCCGACGCTTGGCGTCACCGGAACCGGCGGCTCGGGCAAGTCGTCGCTCATTGACGAACTCATACGGCGCCTGCGTCTCGATCAGGCCGATGCCCTCAATATCGCCATCATCTCGGTCGATCCATCCCGCCGCAAGACTGGTGGTGCGCTCCTCGGCGACCGCATTCGCATGAATGCCATCGACCCCTGGGGCGGACGATCACGAGTGTTCATGCGCTCCCTGGCCACCCGCGAGGCGGCGGGCACCGAGATCTCGCGAGCCGTACCGGACGTGATCGCCGCCTGCAAGGTCGCCGGCTTCGACCTGATCATCGTCGAGACTTCCGGCATCGGCCAGGGAGACGCTGCCATTGTGCAGCATAGCGATGTCAGCCTGTATGTGATGACGCCGGAGTTCGGCGCCGCGTCTCAGCTCGAGAAGATCGACATGCTGGATCTGGCCGACTTCATCGCCATCAACAAGTTCGACCGCAAGGGTGCCGAGGATGCTCTCCGGGATGTTGCCAAGCAGTACGAGCGCAACCACGAGCTTGGGAACATGCCCGACGCGGCAGAACCGCCGGTGTACGGCACACAGGCCTCTCGTTTCAACGATGACGGTGTCACGGCGCTGTACTTTGGCTTGCTGCCCAAGCTGAGCGAATCCGGCCTGAAGCTCAAGCCGGGGAAGCTGGGGTCGGTCACCGTGAGAGCCTCCAGCGAGAAGCATGTCATTGTCCCTGCCGGCCGCACCCGCTACCTGGCCGAGATCGTGGACACCGCGCGCGGGTATCGCGCCTTCACGGGCAAGCAGGTGCGCCTGGCGCGGGAGCGGCAGCAACTGCGCGAGGCGGCTCGGATGCTGGCGGAGGCATACCCTCACCCCCATCCCAGCCCCCTTCCTGGGGGCGAGTCAGAGATAGGCCGTCTGGAAGCGCTTGCGAAGGAGCGTGACAACCACCTCGACGGTGGCGCGAAGAAGCTGCTCGCAATGTGGCCGGACATGCAAGTGGCGTACGCGGGGGAGGAGCACTCCGTCAAGATCCGCGGCAAGGAGATCCGCACGCGGCTGGTGAACGAGTCGCTCTCCGGCACCAAGATTCGCAAGGTCGCCTTGCCGCGCTTTGAGGACGACGGCGAGATCCTCCGCTGGCTGATGCTGGAGAACGTACCCGGCTCTTTCCCCTACACGGCCGGCGTGTTCGCCTTCAAGCGCGAGAACGAAGACCCGACCAGAATGTTCGCTGGGGAGGGCGATCCCTTCCGCACGAACCGTCGCTTCAAGTTGGTCTCGGAGGGGATGCCGGCGAAGCGCCTCTCGACCGCCTTCGACAGCGTCACGCTCTACGGTTCCGATCCCGCCGTGCGCCCCGACATCTACGGCAAGATTGGCAACTCTGGCGTGTCGATCGCGACTCTCGACGACATCAAGGTGCTCTACGACGGCTTCGACCTCTGCAGTCCGAACACGTCGGTCTCGATGACCATCAACGGCTCGGCGCCGGCCATCCTGGCCATGTTCATGAACGCGGCGATCGACCAGCAGCTCGACAAGTTCCGCGCCGACAATAAGCGTGAACCGACCTCAGACGAGGTGGCGAAGATCCGGACGTGGGTGTTGCAGAACGTCCGCGGCACGGTGCAGGCCGACATCCTCAAGGAAGACCAGGGCCAGAACACCTGTATCTTCTCGACCGAGTTCAGCCTCAAGATGATGGGCGACGTCCAAGAGTACTTCGTGCATCACAAGGTGCGCAACTACTACTCTGTGTCCATCTCCGGCTACCACATCGCGGAAGCGGGCGCTAACCCCGTATCCCAGCTGGCCTTCACCTTGGCCAATGGGTTCACGTACGTCGAGGCGTATCTGGCACGTGGCATGCACATCGACGACCTGGCGTCCAATCTGTCGTTCTTCTTCAGCAGCGGCATGGATCCGGAATACACGGTCCTCGGCCGCGTCGCCCGGCGCATCTGGGCGGTCGCGATGAAGGAGAGATACGGCGCCAACGAGCTGAGCCAGAAGCTGAAGTACCACACCCAGACCAGTGGCCGCTCGCTGCACGCTCAGGAAATCGATTTCAACGACATCCGCACGACGCTGCAAGCGCTGATTGCGATCTACGACAACTGCAACTCGCTGCACACCAACGCCTATGACGAAGCGATTACGACTCCCACGGACGAATCGGTACGCCGCGCCCTTGCCGTGCAGCTGATCATCAATCGCGAGTGGGGTCTGGCCAAGAACGAGAACCCGAACCAAGGCTCGTTCATCATCGAGGAACTGACCGACCTCGTGGAAGAAGCTGTACTCAGCGAGTTCGAGCGGATCAACGAGCGAGGCGGCGTCCTGGGAGCGATGGAGACCGGTTACCAGCGCCGTACGATCCAGGAGGAATCGATGATCTACGAGCAGCGGAAGCACGACGGTTCGCTGCCGATCATCGGCGTCAATACCTTCCTCAATCCTAAGCACGACCTGACGCCTCCGACGTTGGAGCTCGCGCGATCCACTGAAGAGGAGAAGCAGTCTCAGCTCAAGCGCCTTGCTGACTTCCAGTCTCGACACGCCGCAGAGGCGCCGGAGGCGCTCGCGGTCTTGCAGCGGGCGGTCATGAACAACGAGAATGTGTTCGCGCAGCTCATGGATGCCGTGCGCGTATGCTCGCTGGGTCAGATCGCCACGGCTCTGTTCGAGGTCGGCGGTCAGTATCGTCGCAACATGTGAAGCTCGTCCGTACGTCCGAGAAGGATAGGTCGTCATTGCCAACGCCGTGAGGGATCGCAGGCGCTTGCAGGACGTGGAAGCTCCATGAGTCATCTGCGTGCCGCGAATGACGTAGTCGTTCCGGTTCGTCCCGATGGCAGGTTGCAATCGCCGGCATTCCCATCGAAGATACCGGGGCTTTGTCTCAGAATATTCGATATTATATGTATGAAAGGGAGAACTATGAGACCAGTGTATATGGCGGCCGGTGGGATCACAAAATTTGCCAAATCCACACCGAAAAAGGACTTTCGTTATATGGCCAAAGAGTCTTTTGCTCAGGCCATGGCCGATGTGCCACATTTAACCCTAGACCAGATTGACGGTTCAGTCATCGCCTATTTTTCCGATCACTTTACCCGTCAGTTGATGGCAGGGGCTATGGTACAAGATTATTTGGGACTTACTCCAAAGCCATCTAAACGAGTCGAGTCCGGTGGAGCTACCGGAGGAATGGGCTTTCAAACAGCCTGGGAGGCCATAGCCAGTGGACGGATGAACGTCTGTGCCGCCGTCGGATTTGAAACTATGTCCCATGTGAATACCTGGAAGGGAAATGAGTTTATAGCTCTAGCGTCAGATGTTAACTTCGATTACCCAGTTGGTGGTTTTTACACCGGCTATTATGCGCTGATGGTCAGACGACATATGCATGAATTCGGAACCACGGAGCGGCAACTTGCTGCAGTCTCGGTTAAAAACCATGGAAACGCAATGCATAATCCTTATGCGCAGTTTCCGGCGGAACTAACGATTGAAGATGTACTCAACTCCGAAATGGTTGCTGATCCCTTGAAACGGTTGGATATATGTGTCATGTCCGACGGGGCGGCTACCGCCATCTTGGCCTCAGAAGAAATGGCCTTTAAGTTAACAGACAAACCAATCCGGATTACCGGCGTGGGAACGGGAACAGATGCTATGCGTTTGTCGGATCGGCCTTCAGGCGAAGTCATCCTTCTTAACCACGAACGCGCTGAGGATTATAAAGACTTGAAATATCCAGGAGTACATTCCTTCAGGGGCGGCCGAGTTGCAGCGAAAGAAGCTTACAAGATGGCTGGGATCGAAAACCCGATGGAGCAGCTTGATTTCGTGGAGCTTCACGACGCCTTTACCTCTTCGGAAATTCAAACCTATGAAGATCTGGGTTTGTGCAAATACGGAGAAGGTGGAACATTTGTAGAATCGGGAGCAGCCAATGTAAACGGGGAAATGCCGGTGAATCCTTCAGGTGGACTTTTAGCCTGTGGTCATCCGGTCGGTGCATCAGGCTTGATGCAATCCGTCTTTGCCCTCTGGCAGCTGCAGGGGACCATTGGGCACCATTTCGACGGGGATGATACCCTGCAAATAAAAGACGCCAAACGAGGTCTGATTCACAGCCATGCCGGAACAGGTACTTATATTACCTGTAGCATTCTTGAGAGGGGGTTCTAAACCATGAGTGAAAAGAAAGTTCCAATGCCAGTCAAGATAGAAGAGGTCGAACAAGGATGCGTTCTTTATAATGTGGATCCCATCGTCATGAAATATCACTATGAGGTGGATTACATTCATAGTTATGCTCAAGACTCACCATTTTTTGAGGGGTTAACTAAAGGAGAACTCAAAGGTAGTAAATGCACAAAGTGTGGCGGTACCTTTGCGACCCCACGCAGTCACTGCATGACCTGCGGAGCGGAGACGGAATGGATGCAGCTACCCTTGACAGGGAAAGTGCATACCTATACAACGTGTTATTTCGGAGGACAAGAGTTTCTGGCAGAAACGCCCTTTACCTTAATTATGGTGGAGTGGCCTGGGGTCGACACACTGTTTCTATCCCGCCTAATCGGAGTAGCCCCAGAAGATGTGAAAATTGGCATGGATATTAAGGCGAAGTTTAAACGATTGAGCCAGTTCAAACCCACTGACGTCTATTTTGTTCCCGCTTGATGTAGCACAAGTTTGGTCTGGTACCTTGACGCGCGAGCGACGCGATTTCCCGGGGTCGAGCTGCATCTGTCGCGGTGCTTCTGAGCCCCCAGGTTGTGCCGCAGAGCACGATTCTGATATATCTCGCGAGGATATTTGCCGGTACCGTCCACACCCCATGCGAATGGTAGGAGGGGGGGACATATGAACTTCGGTTTCGAGGACCATCACATTCTCATTCGCGATACGATCCGCGATTTCGCGACCAACGAGATCGCGCCCGAGGCGGAGGAGATTGACGCGTCAGGCCGCTTCCCCTACGAGATCATCGAGGGTCTTGCCGGCCTGGGCTTCATGGGGGTGCCGTTCCCCGAGGAGTACGGTGGCGCCGGCGCCGATACCCTGGCCTACGCCATCGTGCTCGAGGAGCTGGGGCGTGTGGACGGCTCGGTCGGCATCACCGTCGAGGCGCATACATCTCTTGGCACGACGCCGATCTGGCTCTTCGGCACCGAGGAACAGAAGCGCACGTGGATGCCCGAGTTGGCCTCGGGTCGCAAGCTGGCCGCCTTCGGTCTCACCGAACCGGACGCCGGCTCCGACGCCGGCGGGACCCGGACGACGGCCGTGCGCGACGGCGACGAATGGGTCATCAACGGCAGCAAGTGCCCCAAAGGTCTCAAGGTCAGCGATGCAGAGTTCGATGCCATCAACCTCGCCCGCGACACGTTCCACGGCGACTGGAACTACACGATCCATCCGAAGCCGCTAGATTCGTGACGGTTATTTGCCTGCAATCACTTACCTGATTCGCGGTCGCCCTTACGGCCAGGCGGCGGTGAGTGACCGCTTGGGGCCGAAGACGGCGGGACGACCTGCGGGGAGGTGTGAGAGCAGTCGGAAAGAGGGGTCTCCGTGACGCAGAAGCGCCGAGACAGAGTGGGGAGGTCAACATGGATTTCGCGCTGAGTCAAGACCACAACGTGCTGCGGGACACGGTACGCGACTTCGTGCAGAACGAGGTCAAGCCGCTTGCCATCAGCATCGACCAGGAGCACAAGATCCCAGACGAGCTGATCGCGAAGATGAGCGAGATGGGGCTCCTGGGGTGCTTCCTCCCCGAGGAGTACGGCGGCGCCGGCCTGGACATCCTCTCCTATGTCCTCGTGGTCGAGGAGGTCTCCAAGGCCTGCGCCTCGAGTGGGGTGCTGATCTCCGCGCACAGTTCCCTGGGCTGCTCTCCGATCTACCAGTTCGGCACTGAGGAGCAGAAGAAGAAGTACCTCCCGGACATGGCGACTGGGCGCAAGATCGGCTGTATTCTACTCACGGAACCAGACGTGGGCAGCGACGTGGCCGGCATGACCACCATGTACCGGCGCGAAGGCGACGAGTTCGTCATCACCGGCGGCAAGACCTTCATCACCAACGGTGCCTGCCTTGGCACCGGCGTTGTCTTTGCGACCCACGACAAGAGCTTGAAGCACAAGGGCATCTCCGTCTTCATCATCGACCTGAAGTCCCCGGGCGTGACGGTGCTCAAGAACGAGGACAAGTTGGGTATCCGCGGCAGCTACACGACCGCCTTCGCCCTGGACGACGTGCACGTGCCCGTCGCCAACCTCCTCGCTGAGGAGGGCCAGGGGTTCAAGGTCGCGATGGAGACCCTGAACGGTGGCCGCATCGGTATCGCGTCGCAGGCCTTGGGCATCGCCGAGGGCGCCTACGGGCTTGCTCTCGCCTACGCGAAGGAGCGCAAGCAGTTCGGCGCCCCCATCTCCAAGCTGCAGGCGATCCAGTTCAAGCTGGCCGACATGTACCTCCGCATTGAGGCCAGCCGCCTGCTCGTTTACAAGGCCGCCTGGATGAAAGACAATAAGATGAACTACGCCATGGACTCGGCGATGTGCAAGCTCTTCGCCGCCGAGACGGCTATGTACGTCACCAAAGAGGCTGTGCAGATCCACGGCGGCTACGGCTACATCGTCGAGTACGAAGTCGAGCGCATGTACCGGGACGCCAAGATCACCGAGATCTACGAGGGCACCAGCGAGGTGCAGCGCGTGGTGATCGCCAAGGCCCTCCTTTCGTAGCGACGGGCAGAGACCGGAGCAACGCCTGTGGAAGTAAGCAGAGAGATCTACTGGAACGTCGGTCATGTGGTCGTCCTGCCCATGTACCTGTTCGCGTTCGCGGCCATCGCCGTCTTCATCTGGGGCTTCTACCGACGCACCTCCACCTACCGCCTCGGCAAGAGCCTCAACCGCTTCGACCACCTGCCGCAGCGCTTCTGGCTCGTTGCGAGGAACGCCCTCGTGCAGCTGCGCGTCCTCAAGGTGCGCCTCCCGGGGAGCCTGCACAGCCTCTTCTTCTGGGGCTTCGGGGTGCTCTTCATCGGCACCCTCCTGGTCATGGCCCAGTCCGACTTCTTCGACCTGTTGTTCCACATCAAGTTCCTCCAGGGGGGCTTCTACGAGTTCTTCTCCCTGGCCCTCGACCTGGCCGGGCTGGTCGCCCTGCTCATGCTCGGCGGCCTTCTCGTGCGGCGCTTCATCGTGCGCCCCAAGGGCCTTGAGACGATCCGCGACGACTACCTGGTCCACGCCCTGCTGTTCGCCATCCTGCTCACCGGCTTCGTCATCGAGGGCGTGCGCATGGCCGTCACGGAGATCGGCTCCAACCCCGACCTGGCGCGCTTCTCGCCCGTCGGCTACCTCTTCGCCGAGGCCTTCCGCGGCCTCTCGGCGTCGCAGCTCGAGTCGCTGCACAAGGTCCTCTGGTGGGTGCACTTCTTCCTCGCCGTGGGCTTCATCGCCGCCATCCCCTTCACCAAGCTGCGCCACATCTTCACGGCCACCGCCAACTACTTCTTCAGCGACCTCTCCCCCAAGGGCACCCTGGCCACCATCGACCTCGAGGACGAGAGCGCCGAGCAGTTCGGCGCCGCCACGGTCAGCGACCTCACCTGGAAGGACATCTTCGACGCCGACGCCTGCACGAGCTGCAAGCGCTGTCAGGACCGCTGCCCGGCCTGGAGCACCGACAAGCCGCTCTCCCCCATGAAGGTCGTGCAGCAGATCGGCGAGGTCGCCTTCTCCGCTCCCGAGGCGAGCCTCTGCGAGACGGTGACCAGCGACGTGCTCTGGTCCTGCACCACCTGCCGCGCCTGCCAGGAGATCTGCCCGGTGAGCATCGAGCACGTCAACAAGATCATCGAGATGCGGCGCAACCTCTCCCTCATGGAGGGCGCCTTCGCCGGTGACGAAGTGCGCACCGCGATCAACAACTTCGAGGTCAACGGCAACCCCTTCGGCCTCGCCTACGCCTCCCGCGGCGAGTGGGCCGAGGGCCTCGACGTGCAGCTCATGGAAGAGGGTGCTGACGTCGACATCCTCTACTTTGCCGGCTGCTACGCCTCCTTCGACCAGCGCAACCAGGAGGTGGCCCGGAGCTTCGTCAAGATCTGCAACAGCGCCGGCGTGAAGGTCGGCATCCTGGGCAAGCAGGAGAAGTGCTGCGGCGAGCCGGCGCGCAAGCTGGGCAACGAGTACCTCTACCAGACGATGGCTCAGGAGAACATCGAGACCATCAAGGTCT
>Ga0209744_1000250_pt1 | contig 17668 bp, 31 predicted proteins | sample BarGraNGADG00311_2_FD_184494 | JGI IMG/M metagenome (GOLD analysis project Ga0209744, IMG submission 184494) | Arctic peat soil microbial communities from Barrow, Alaska - Barrow Graham LP Ref core NGADG0004-311 (SPAdes) (version 2) | ecosystem: Environmental > Terrestrial > Soil > Wetlands >... | reverse complement strand
GCTTCGTTGGGTGTGCATCATGCCTCCACATGGATGCGTGCGGGACGAAACGGATGCCTCAGATGCTGCCCTCCCTCGTTCGACTACCGATACTCTACGCGCACTCTCGGACGGATGCAAGGGCAAATCAACGCGGCCCGGCATAATCTATGTTGCCCAGCTTGGAAACACATAGCGTCGGCTTCTGCTCGTAGGCGCGGTTTACTTCTGCCGGTGCTGGGAATCTATGCAGCGTGGTAGTATGGTAATAGTCTGGCAATATGAACGGAGGGTGGACAGATGAGCCTGCCGGGGTCCGGCGACCGGATGAACGCCACAGATGCAGCGGCACTCTATGACCGCGCATTCGGCAAGGTCACGACAGTGGAGACGTTTCGTACCTGGTTGCGGGAGGACGACGACCGGGTGCGCGCTTTCAAGACGGACAAATGGGAGGGGCGGTGGGAGATCAGCAGGACCTCGGTGCTGGACGCACTCGAGGAGGATGCGCGGCACGTGCTCGAGGTGGTCGAACAGGAGCGGGCAGCAGGCATGAGAAACGAGGAGGAGAAATGAGCAGAAGGGAAACGGGCGGGGTCAACAAGATGCTCGCCATCGGCCAGATGCTGCAAAGCGTTGGCTGCATTATCTGCCTTGTGGTGTTCGTCATCATCCCGCTCTGCTTCGTCGCCTACGCTTGCGCCACGGCCTCGTGGTAGCAGCCGGCCCGGACGCAAAAAAAGCCCGCGCCTGCCGGAGGAAGACAGGACGCGGGCGTGGCCGGGAGGGCCGGGTCTAGAACTTGGTCGTGGGCCAGAAATACTTCTTCAGGCCGTAGAGGATACCGCCGACGAGGAGCGCGATGGTCGCGTTCTCGACGCCGATCTGCTGCAGGTTGTCGCCAGTGGCGAGCCAACTAACGAGCGCGCCGACGAGCGGGAAGACTACCGTCCAGAGCGCGCGGATGCTGGCAGCGATGAGCTTGCTTGTGTTCATGTCACCCCCTCACAGTAGCGACGCATTATCGCGTGGCGCTTCATGTGACAGGGCTGGCACAAGACGACACATTTCTCTAGTTCATCTTCTAGGGTATCGAGGGAGCAGTTGTACATGCCGGAGATGGTGAACCTCTTCGTTGGTGGGTCAAGATGATGGTGGTGGAGCATCCCTTCGTGCGTCTCACAATCATCACAACCGCTCACGGCGCGAAGGATTTGCAGCCACTCCTTGAACTCGGCCTGTTCCTGACGCATCTTCTGGAGAATCTTCCCCTTGTGGTCGGGGTAGTAGGCCGCGCGGTAGGCGCGCTTCTCATCCTTGTGGGCGACGTAGTAGGTGGCGTCGTGGGCGCGCTTCTCCTCCCTGTGGGAGTTGAGGTAAGCGATCCGCTCCTCCTTGTGGGACCGGTAATAGGAGGCGTCGTAGGCACGTTTCCCTTCTCGCTGCTCCGCGCTGAGCTCCCGAGCTTTGTCTGTCATGCGTCCCCCGGTTCGGATTCGATATGACCCTCATGTGTCCAGTCTAGGCGGCCAGATTGGGGACGGAGGGTAAGCAGGGGCGGCCCCGGCGACTTACATCTCCAGACATCTGAGGTATAGCCTTTGAAAACCAGAACCGCCCCGCGACGGCAGGCCGCAACCCGCCGCTAGCCCCAATCCTGCAGCGGAAAGGGGACGCTTCATATTCACTGTTTCAGCCTTGCAAGTACCGTATCCTCGTCATGAGACGCGGTTGCGGTACTCGGTGGCAAGCTTTCGTCAACGATCCCCGGGTGGTGAGCCGCGAACACCCGCAGCGCCGCGATGCAGTTGCCGACCCAGATGCGCATCGGTCCGGCATCGGCTGCCATCTCCAGCATGCGGGTTTCGAGTGGCTTCAAGGGATGATCGTCGGGGAGGGCGCGGAGGTCGGTCATTCGATGCCGCCGGACGTGAGGTACACGACGCTGTCCGCCAACTCCTCGAGCACGTTGGTCAGCCGCGTCTCCGCATCCCACTGATAGGCCGCGCTGCCGTACTTCGCGTACCCCTTGCGGAACCTGTCGCGGGCCATCTCGATGATCAGGGGCGTGTGATCTTTGAGAATGTCGTGGAGGTACTCGGCCTGTACCTCAGCCAGCTCCTCGAAGATGAACTCCTGCACCTTGAATGGGACGCTGAAGCCCTCGTTATTGCCGCCTATCGACCATCTATCGACATCTATGTCCATACCGTAGTCGAGGTCCGTGACGGCGCCACACTCGGGGCAGGACTCTACGTTGATAACGGAATCCGTTACTTTCGCAGCATCATCGCACCCCGACGCGTGCGGCTGGCCCGGCGCTGAACGGCACTCGGGGCACTGATCCGCGCGGCAAGTACCACTTGCGGTAGTGCTGACTGCGCGCTCCGGTCCGTCGCTCTTGTATCGCTCCGAGGGCCAGCAGTCCTGGTAGGTCGGGTCCGGGTTGTCGTTCTGTATGCGCAACACGTCAGAATTAGGTGTTTTGGGTGTACCAAATGGCAGTAAAGGCGCATCGCACTCAGACAGCCAATGAAGGAATCCCATCACGCTCCCAGTGGATAGCGTTCAGGGCAGACTGCCTTGACCATCCCATTGAGCACCATGCCGGAATCGTCGGCCGCGGGGCAGAAGGCATAGACGGAGTAGTCCAGCTCGTCGAAGTCATCGCGGGTCCAGACGCCCAACTGGTCACCGCTCGCCTGCTGCATCTTCGGACCGTAGGGGATGAGGACGTAGTCAAGGTACTCGAGCCAGCCTTGAATCTCGGGCTCGCTGGCAATGGTCCCGACCACAAACACGAAGTCCTCGTTTTGCTTGTTGTCGATCAGCGCCTCCTCCAGCTGGCAAAGCGTTAGCCACTGGGGGAATCCCTCTCGCACGAAATGGACGAAGCGGCCCGCCTTGCCTGCCTCACAGAGGTAGCTGATGATGCTGAGGGGCTTGACAGAGGGTGGGTCGTCGCAACCGGCGGAGAACTCTACAGAGACGAGCGAACAGAACTCATTCAAGTCATCCTCATTTCGTCGTCGCGTTCGGGGAGGGATGCGATCTGCAGCCTCGTCGCGGCCATCTCCCCCCACTCCCGCAGGAGGGCTATAACGTCTGGGGATTCGCTGATGCGATTGCAGTCAGCAACTGCAATGTCGAGCCAGTGGTCGTTGCCTATTACCCTGGCCATCAAGTCGATGTCAGCCGCCCACTCCAGGACGGAGGCCCTCAGCTGCCGGACGGTTTGCTGGCCGCGGGCGGTCATGTCGTCTCGCGAAGGTAGGTGGCGTATGAGGTCACGAAGTCACACAGACAGCCGGGGAACTTCGAGTACTGGCTCATTCCCATCCACTCGCCATCGACGTGGTGCGCCGTCTCGAGGATGTGACAGTGCCCGCACACGGCGGGGAACAGGCAGGGACGGTCATGCTTCGACTTTCGGTAGGGACGCTCGACGCACCACTCGTCATAGCCGCAGTGCGGGCAGGGGAGCGCGGGGTGCCCGGTTGCGGCCTCGGCTTCTACGCGGTCCTGGTATGACTTCACTTCTCTCCCCCCCACCATGCCGGGTTCTGCGTTAGGACCGCGTACCAGGCCGTCTCCAGCGCCGAGATAGTCTTGTGCTTCAGGTTCAAGTTCATGCTCGCGTTGATGGCCTCGAAGACTTCGTGTACGAGTACGCTCGCCTGCGTCTCGGGGTGCGAGTCCGAGTCAATCGTGATTGACTGGCCTTGGTTGTCGCAGCAGCCGAGGGCGCCGGCCATGGGCTGGAGGGAGACGGCGTAGGAGCGGTCGCAGATGAGGTAGGTGTCCGCTATCACTGGACGGACTCGACTTCGACGCCTTGTTCCGTGGGGGTCAGCCTGAACTCGACGGGGCCGATGGGCACGGGTGGATAGCCTGCGCGCTCGCCGTAGGCAGACGTGCCCTGCTGGTAGGTGCGTAGGTAGCTCCCGCAGTGCGCGCCATAGGACTGGTACGCGGTCAGCTTTGTAAAAGACGGGTTCGTACTCAGGGTCGTCTTCGTCTTCACGACCCGGTCGTGACTGTGCCCCTGCAGATAAATGCGGCAGCCGTCTACCCATCCCATGAGGTGATCGAGCTGATTGACCTTCGCGCCGGCCATTCTGCCGGCCTGCCAGCCGTGGCTTGAGAAGATGCGGATGGACGCGCGGTGACTGTTCGCGTCCTCGAAGCGCACGCGGGTGATGGACGCCCAGCCGGTGGCGAGGTTCCCCGGCGCCCCGGTCTGTTGCAGGATGCGGTCGACGAGCGAGGTGCAGTGCTCGTCCTGGAAACGGGCCTCATGATTTCCAATTCCCATTCCCCAACACTGTCCCATGATGGGCCGCAGAATGGTCGATATAGCGTCCACGTAGGCGTCGCCGATACGGTCGATGTTGGCCATGTTGACGATCTGTTCGTCGATGCCGCCGCCCGCCCAGCGCTTGTCCTTCGGCGTGATCCACTCGACGTAATCGCCGATTCCAAGCCATCGGGCCATGGGGTCGGCGCGGATGCCGTCAACGACCTTGAACAACGCGCCCTTGTCGCAGTTGGCGCTACCGAGGTGGATGTCACCGAGGGGTATCAATCGGTAGGTCTCTCCCAGGGTGCAGGACTCACGAACCGTGTTGAGCCTCAAGAGCTACGCTCCTTTTCGGGTATCCCAAGTCTAGGCGGCCAGTTTGGGGACGGAGGAGAGGGGGCTAGCGCGAATTGGATGTGACGGTGCCGGGACTCGGCAGACCGTTGCGCGTCACTAGCCAGCGAGCGCAGCACTTGCCTGAGCAGAAGAGGTAGGAGTGCCAGGTGCCGGTGTCGGCGCCGAATCGTTCGTAGCGGGACTGCACGGGGCCGTGCTTGCCGCAGGATTCGCATTCGGCAACGGGATTCACTTCGTGATTTTGTCGAAGTAATAGTACTTTCCTGGGCAAGCTGTGCTGTTCCCGCTCATGTTCTTGTGCTGCCAGTCGGGCCGCCCGTACTTCTTGTGCAGGTAGCGGTGGACTGCCTGCGCGGCCTTCATCTGCGCGTCGGGCATGTCGTCGTGGGCCTCGTAATTCCCCTCCAGACACACGCCGATGCAGTCGTTGTGCCCGAGGCAGTGCGCGCCCATGGTGTTCTCTGGACGACCGGCGTAGACCTTGCCGTCGCGGCGGATGTAGTAGGTGTAGGCGATGCCGCGGTCGCCAATATTGAGGTGAACGGCGTGGATGAACAGAGCGGAGCCGAACCCGGCGGCGTGATGCCAGACGATGCCCGGAGGACTGCCACGCCGGACGACCGGGAGGCCGTTCCACTTGTAGTTCGGATAGAGGATGTCAAGCTTCGGCAGGAGGTCCGGGAACAACGCGGCGACGAGCTGGTCTGTCTTGCGCGCCGACTGCGTGATCTTCTTGCCGTGCTGGCGCATGTCCCCGGACACACGCCAAGCGAGGCGCGCCTTGCCTGTCCCCCACACGGGGTTCGTGGTGCTGGGGTTGCCGGCGTCGAGCTTGTGTTCCTTGGCGTACTTCATCATTTTCTGCGTAACGGCGATGTTCGACGGCATGAGCGCTCCTGTTAGGTTGATGCCAGCATGGGCGCGCGCCAGCTTGACTACTACAAGCAGTTGTGCAACGCGCGCGTCTACTGTGTCAGTGGCTGAGCAGAATGATGGTTGGGATGGCGGCGACGACGGCCATGATGACTGCGAAGACCCACGGCTGGAACTTGTCAGCAGTCTTCGTCTCTGCGACTCCCGCCGCCGTGTGCGTAGCCAAGCTCTGCTCTGTCGAAGCCTCGCGCTCCTTGAGATCAGAGAACGAACGCAGAAGGCCCTCGATAGCCGTCTCGAACTTCTCGCCCAACTGCCGCAGTTGGTCGTTCGTGGCATTTTCCGACTTATCAATCCTCTTTTCGAAGCTCAACGTGTTCGCTCCGACGGCCTCCTTGGCCGCAGAGAGAGCCGCCGCGAGGCTGTCCAGCGAATCCTTCTTCTGTTCGACTCGCACTCTCTCGGCGAGCTCCAGCTCCCGCCCGACGGCAGCGAACTGCTGTTTCCCCAGTTCCTTGAGCTGCTTGATCTCACGATCCAACGCCGCGATGGTGAGCGTGGTTGGATCGGGCACAGGTCTGCTGTCGCCGCTACGCCGGTCCAGTATCATTTCGTCGGTCACCGTTTGCTCCTCATCGCTTCCTCGCATGGGCGCCGGCCTCAAGACGCTTCAGCCAACGGGAGAACTTTGCCGGCGCTACGTCGAACTGCACGTCGGCTTCCCACGTCAGCGGGTGCAGCGTGACGGCCGTCACCGGCAGGTCGTGGCGCACGCCCCCGGCCCCGGCGATGGTCACGCGGTCGCCAGGTCGCACCAGTAGCGCGTCGCCGAACGAGGTCGACTCGCCCTCGACGTGCAGGCTGCCCGAGACGGACTTGGCGTTGTGGTCGCGCAGGTATCGCTGGCCGACCTTGATTGCCGCCTTCTCGCTCTTTACCGAGTCGGGCGCTTCGATGGTGTCGGCCTTCACGATGTCGTCAAGCGCCCGTGAGTCGCGATGCACAATGACATCGCGCGCCCGCCCGTACTTGTTCGCGTAAGTCACCCGGCAGGCGTTGAACGTGTCGTCGATATTCTCGGCGAACGAGAAGCTGATGCGCGGGTCGGTCACGTCGGCGACGCGGCGCGTCCCGGTGTCCGGCGCCTGCAGGTGCAGTTCGCCGTCTTCCCAACAGGAGTAGCAGTAGCCCATCATGGCGTTCACGTCATCGAGCGCCTCGGCGCGGCTCTTCGGAATGTCGCTGAAAGCGAGCTGATCGAGCTGCAGCGCCGAGTTCGCGCCGGTCACTGTGAAGTACGGGCTGACGATGTCTTCGATGACGTGGCGCACAGTCACGTCCCGCACGAGGTCGGATGCGTAGACGGACGCGCTCTTCACGCGCACGCCCCACGGCGGCGGGTCGGCCGTCGACGCCTGGTCGTCATAGGTGTGGGTCGCACCGGGGTCGTCCGGCGGCGTGAAGTCTGTCTCGATGGCCTCCAGCTTGAGCACGATGCAATGCACGGAGGCGTGGTCGATCTGGCGGCGCACGTTCACCGTCACCCACGGCGTCCCCGCGGCGCGCTCGACGACCTTGCGGAAGATGGTGATGAGGTTCGGTTCGTCGACGACCCGGCGGCCGTAAATGGAAACCTGGTAGTTCGTCGCGAGGGCGGCCTTCTTGCCGCCTACCAGTAGGCTCATGTCGAGCGCCCGGATGCGCTGGTCCTGCCCCTCAGGGTCGACGCCGTCAAACAGCGGGTAGTAGACGCGGGCGCTGGCCTTGGGGGTCTGAGTCGGGGCGGTCATCGCGGCACCATGATGGACAGGCCGTCTGCGCTACTCATAGCGCCACAGCTTCTCGCCGAACTGACCCGCGAGCAGTACGGAGCCGTCGGAGTCCATGGCGCAGCTTTGCCACTGGTACGCTGCGTCGTCTCCGGACGGTCGTTGTTCGTCCCACGTCTCGCCACCGTTGGTGGAGAGGTAGAGGCGGCCATACATCGCGCCCGCGAGCAGCACGGACCCGTCGGACGATACGGAGACCGCTTCCCAGTAGTTGCTCGCGTTTCCTGCAGGCCTCGTCTCGCCCCACGTCGCGCCGCCGGTCGTGCTGAGGTAGAGGCGGCCATACGCCAACCCGACGCCAGCCAGCAATACGGAGCCGTCGGAACTGCTCCCGCAGCAGTGCCACGCCATGATGTTCGCGGGACTCGCCACCGGCGTTGTCTCGCCCCAGGACGCGCCGCCGGTCGTGCTGAGGTAGAGGCGGCCTGCCCCAACTTCGCCCGCCATGAGCACAGAGCCGTCGGCGCTGACGCTAGCGGCCCGCCAGTACTTGTCGGCGGCACCCGCGGGCGTTGCTTCGCCCCACGTCGCGCCGCCGGTCGTGCTGAGGTAGAGGCGGCCGCCGTCGACCGGGGCCAGGATTGTCGTCCCGTCGCTCGACATACTGCAGCAGCGCCATTTCTTGTATACCGACCCGGCCGGCGTGGCCTCGGCCCAACTCCCGCCGCCGTTGCTCGAAAGCCAGAGGCGACCGTCGTAGGCGGCTGCCATCATCAACGATCCATCGGCGCTGCAATCGCACGAAAACCAATCCTGAGACACGTCGCCTGCGGGCCGGGCCTCGTCCCACGTCTCGCCACCGTCTGACGAGAGATGCAGCCGCCAGTTATAGATGCCCGCCATGAGTACAGACCCGTCGGAGTTCACAGCACAGGACCGCCACCACGTGTTTGACACGCCTACTGCGGGTCCCTGATCCGTCCATGAGCCCACAACAGCAGGTGCCGTTGGCCACGCACTCAACAGAAGCCCACCCGAGTCCCTGCTCACCGCGAACTGCGGCGCGGCGTTGTCGCGCACGCCGATGAGGATGCCGGCGCTGTCGCGGGAGACGGAGAAGGCGGGGGAATCTGGCGCGGGCTCAGTCGCTCCGATGCGTATCTCACTCACTGGCCGTCACCTCAAAGACGTTCGCGCTCGTATTCGGGCCTTGGTCGCTGCGCCAGTTGTCGAGGTCGGAGTCGACGTACACGCGGCGGAAGGCGCGGTGGTCGCCGAGTTGCTTGATCGGCCCGGTGAATGTGAGCGTGTTCGCCATGTCCATGCCGAGGTCGAGGCCGCGCGCCTCGAGGCGGCCATTCGTGAATAGGGACTGGCCCTTGTACGTGACCACGAACTTCGACAGCATCGTCTGCGCGGGCAGGCGCACGTCCCGCGCCAGGACCATGACCGCACTCTTCGGCCCGCCGCAGTCGTCTAGCTCGATGGTGAGGTCTTCGATGAGGGCACGATTCACGCTGTGGCCGCCGAGCGTCACCGTGAGCCCCCGCAGCGCCGGGGCGGTAACGTCGGGAGCCGTCCAGCCGAGGTCGTCGGTGGCGGGCAGTGCAGGCGCGCCGACGTAGCAGAGGCGCGACTTCTGCGTAGCGACGCGGACGGTGACGTGCGCTTCAAGGTGCGCAGCCGGGACAACGTAGGAGAGGCGCGGCAGCGGGTATGGGTCGGCGACGCTGACGGTGACGTGTACTTCAAGGTGCGCCGCCGCCGTGACGGGTGCTTCCTCGCCGCCGCCCAGGCCGCCGAGGACGAGCAGGTCGCCTGTGTCGCCGAATCCCCTGAGTACCCGGCTTCCCACTTACGTCATCCGGTCGCGGCGATTCGCGCCAGAGCCGTCGAAGGGCATCGTTCCGGCGATGTCTTCGTAGATGTCGCCGGTCTTGAGCGGGGTCGTCGAGTTGTCGTCATAGACTGTCTCGTGGCCGGTGACGGGGTCGGAGATGACTTTGTTGAAGCGGCCCTTGACGAGGAGAACGGAGTCGGTCTTGACGTCGCTGACGATGGCCGTGTCGCCCGTGTCACCCCAGACGACGCCCTTGCCGGCGATGCCGCTCACGGTTGCGGTAATGGCCAGGAAGACGGTATCGCCGGCAGCAAGTGCGGGCATAGTGACGGCGGCCTTGTAGATACCCGTTGCGATGTTCGTCACGGTGACGGCAGCAGCGTTCGCGCTGCCGTTCAGGTACAGCACGCCGGTCGGCGTTGCGTCGGCGTTGATCGCCGCCCCGGACGCCGGGTTCGACGTGGTGAAGAGGGCGTTGATGGCCGTTCCGGTCTTGACGCTCATCGCGCCCCCATTCCTCTAATGATGCCGCCCCCGATGATAGGGAAGATGGCGGCCGTCGGCGCCATCTCCAGCACTGCGAGAGCACAATAGGTGCCCCCGTCATTTGCGGTTATGTTGAGTTGATACCTCGTGTATGGCGTCCGATTGGTAGGTACGTCGAAGCTCTTCCGTTCAGACGCCAACCAGCCCGTTACGCCTGTCTGGGTGTCAAGTACGGCCCACGTGGCACCGTCGTAGCCCTCGAACGTCCACGTGGCAGGTGTATTGCTGGGCGTCTGGCCCGCCATTATCACGTACCGGGCGATGATCTTGGCGGTAGCGAACGCATATTCAAGTGTCCACGGCGAAGTGTCTGCCGCAGCGTTCTGCCACCGCGTAACGTTATTTCCGTCGAACGCGCTCCACGCGGCGTAGGATGCCGAGAATTCGGAGCTTGCCACCGCAATACCAGCGGGAGCGGTGTTGGAAGTCATCGTGGGGATGATGTTGTCGGTGTAGGCCACCTCACACCACCCCGAAGTGCAGCGTCCCCACCGGGAACTGCACGGCTGGCAGGTCTGCAGTCAGGTGGATGGGCTCGGCCAACTCCTCGAACCAGAAGCGGTTGCCGCCGCTAGCCGCGCTCCATGCCTCGACGTACCATGCCCAGTCGTCGCCACCGGTCGGCGTCGGGAAGGTCACGACGTTGGCGCCGTTCACGAGGTTGCCGATGCCGTCGCTGGCCCAGTTCGCCGCCGTCCATGCGACAGGGACGTACCCGGTGTAGACGACGGGCGTCCCGGCGACGGCCTTGGTCGGCGTGTCGCTGCAGAGCCGCAGATAGATCGTGGCCGGCCCCTGGAACGCGGTGCCGCCCTTCTCCGCGATGGCGATCTGATTGGCGCGGTATTCGGTTGCGGGCATGAATGCTCCTTAGGGCAGGCAGTTGAGAGTGAGGGTGAAGTCGACGCGGTGCGTATATTTCGCGTGCATCTGCGAGTCCATGATGACGAGCGCGTAGTCTTCGTTTTTGAAGACGCGATAGGTCTCGAGGTCGCCGAGCACGTCCGTCCAGTTGATCAACAGTGTGTTGTGGTCCTTCGCCACCTCAGTCTTGAGGTTCGCGCGCAGGCGCTTGAGGTGTTCCGCAGCCGTCTCGCCCGTCGTGTCGAGGCCGACCATGAAACCGCTGATGGTCACGGGCATGTAGCCGGAAACGAAGTCGACCGTCTGCACGGGCTCAGGTGACAGCGCGTTGCAGGACACGCCGATGGTCCGGGGCCGGGCGCCGATCTCGAGCCCGGTGACGTGAAACGGGAAGGCTCCGAGGGTTGCGAAGCTCATGCGAACCTCACTTGCTGCATGAAGATTTCGCCGGCCATGTTCGCCAACTTCGTAGCGGCGGCGCGGTCGGTGCCGTGGACGTTGGCGACGTTGATATTGAGAACGGTGCCGCCCCGGCCCATCTTCGAGTCGGGCGTGACGGTTTCGCCTTCGCCGCCCTCGCCGAGGACAACCTGGGTTCCGCCGGGGCGCGCCGGGACGTAGCCACCGGCCGCCATGAAGTAGCCGCGATACGACTGGGACTGGACCCCGCTCTTTGCGCCTATCGCGTTCGCCGCGGCGTTGCTGGCTGTCCGAGCGGCGCTACTTATGCCACCGAACGCCCTGCTGACTCTGGCGATCTCGTTTAGCATCTGCGTCGCGTCGAGATGGCCCATGTGGATGGGCCTGCCGGCACTGTTGCGCACCTTCTGGATGGATTGCAGCGCCGGTCCCACGCCTCGCGCCAGTCCCGACGCGAGCCCCGCCCCTGCTTTGTCGCCCGTGGCGCGGAAGGAACGTGCGATGGACGCGCCGTTGAAGCCGTCGACAAAGGCTTGTCCTGACTCCTTGCCAGCAGTAGCAGCCTCTCTGTGGGCGCCCCCATGGAATCCCTTACTGGAGCCCCAGAAGGCACCGCCGCCGACGCTTCCGACACTACGCTTCTCTGCCACCGACATGCTGGCGTCGACTGCCTTCTGCGTGCGAGCCAGGACAAGAGGAAGCGCCGACATTGCGGCGAATGTTCCGATGGTTACACCCGTGGCCGCTGCGGCGCTCATGCCCGCAGTCTTTGCGATTGTCGCCACAGGACCCCCGCCGCCGCCCGGCAGCGCGCCTTTGCCGCCCAGCGCCAGCGTGTTCGCCTCGGTGGCGGTCGTGTTGAGGGAGATGGCGCCTTCGAGAGTCGCATTGCCGCCGCCTCCAAGTAGGCTCTGCGCGACGGTCTTCCCGCTGGAGTCCTTCGCGAAGGTGCCGATGCCGCCCTTGAGCGCGCCCGCGAGCTTCCCGCCGCCGAACAGTGTCCGAATCTTGTCGGCACCTGTCATCACCTTGCCGAAGGTGATGAGCAGCGGGCCGATTGCAGCCGCAATCAGACCGGCCCCAATGACGATCTTCTTCTCCCAGTCCGGCATCTTGCCGACCGACTCCATGAGTCTCCCGAGAGGCTCGACGATGCCGGTGACCACCGGGAGCATCACGTCGCCGAACTGGACGGCGGCGGTCTTCAGGGAGGCGTAGAGGTGCTTCAACTTTGCGCCCGCGTCCTCAGCTTGCGCCGCGATTGCCTCGCCGAACTTCCCGCTGGTCGCGTTGTCTTCGACCTGTTTCTGTACCTTGGCGTAATCCTTCGTGTTGCCGATGAGCGTGAGGACGGCTTGGCTGGAGCGCGCCCCGAACATCTTCGTGAGGGCCGTGGTCTGCTCGGTCTTCGTGAGCCCGCTGAGCTTGGTCTTGAGCAGTTCTATCGCCGCTGGCAGGCCGCCGCTGCGCATGGCATTTGCGAGGTCGTCGGACTTGAGCTTCAACTCGCCCATGACCTTGGATGCCTGGGCAGTCGGCGCCGCCATACCCGAGAGCGCCATCTTGATAGCCGTCGCCGCGCGCGTTGCCGGGATACCGCGCGAGGTCATCATGGCGAGCGCCGAACCTACGTCGGTAAGTGAGATGCCGAACTGCTTTGCCGTGACGAGGACGCCCGTGCCCATGGCACTAGTGAGGTCGTCCATGCGCAGGTTGCCCGCGCCGATGGTGGCGTTGATGGTGGCCGCGGCGAGGTCGAAGTCCTGTGCGCCCTTGATGCCGCTCTTGAACGCCCCGGCGACCGCGTTGGTGGTCGCCTCGAGGTCGGCGTTACCGACGGACGCGAGATGTTCGGATGCTGTGAGCGCCGCCATGGCGTCCGCGTTGTCCATGCCGACAGACTTCAGGTGGTAGAGCGCGTTGGCGAGTTCGTCGGGTCCGTGCTGGCCGGCCGCGCCCAGCTTGAGCACTTCGGCGCTAAGGAACCTCACGTCACCCGCGGAGCCGTTTGCCTGCGTCTGTATGAGCTTCATGGACTCTTCGAACTTGACGCCCATGAAGACGGCTGCTCCAGCCGCGGCGATGACTGGCACGGTGACGTTCCTCGACATCGTCTGGCCGGCTTGGGTCATATCCCGGCCCATGCCCGCGAGGCCCTTGCTCTTGAAGTTGGCCATGCCGCGGTTGAAGGCGCCGTCGTCTAGGTTCAGCTTGGCGACCAGGTCGGCAACTACGAGTGCGATTTAGGCCACCCCCTCCAGAAGGCGAGCACCCTTCTTCAGATTGCACACGGCATGAGCCGGCCGGATATTCCCGTTGATGTGCGGGCCACCGAGCGCCAGCGGCACAACGTGGTCAAAGTGGAGATGAGTCCTGCTGACAATCCGCTCGCCGCATATGTGACAGACCATGCCGTACCTCTCTAGGATCGCCGCGTAGGAGACTGCCTCGACGGCTGTCGCCATCTTCGCGGCATAGCGTCGACGTTGGTGCTCGGCGTGTAGCATCTTGAAGTGGTCCGATTGCCGATAAGCCCGAACCTTGTCGCCGTTCCTGGCACACCACTTGGCCGTAATGGCGTTTACCGACTCCCGATGCCCCGCACGAAAGGCGGCGTCCCTGGCCAGCGATGCATCATGGTCGCGCCAATACCGGTCGCGCTTCTGCTCTAGGCGTAGCTCGCGGCGGTCGCTGTCATAGGCGCGCTGATATTCGCGATTCTCGGCTTTCCACTTAGCGCCGTTCGCAAGCGCTCGCTCACGATTGTCGGTGTACCAGCGTTTCGCAGCCGCCTTGGCGCACTCCGCGCAGACCGAATGGTGGCCGTCTAGCGCCCGCTTGTTGACATAAAACTCGGTCAGAGACTTGATCGAGTGACAGGCGTGGCAGGTCTTCATCGCCCGCCTGCTTTCGGGAATGACGCGAAGAAGCCGGGCGCGTCGGCCGCGGTGAGCGGCCTCGGCCCCGCCGCCGCCCGCATCACGCAGGCGTAGACCGACTCGGCGGAGAGCCCGGCGAGCAATACCTGGAAGCGCCGCCAGGTCAGGCCGGCGTCCAGTTCGTGAAGCAGGTTCATTGAGTATTCGCGGGCAAAGTCGGCCTCTACCGCGACCCAGTTTTCGAGGAACGCGTAGGCCCCTTCTTGGGACCCGCGGCTTCCCCCTCTTCGCTCGCGCCGGCGCCGTTGTAGGCCGCCATGATGGCGTTCATGAGGACGACGGTCTGGTCTGTCGTCAAGCCGCCGTCGAGCCATGCCTGAAAGACCTCGGCCGGCACCATCTCGCTCATCATTGTCAGCGACTCGCCGCCGCTCATCTCGGCCCCCGCACGGCCGCTGGCCTCGCGCTGCAGGAGCTTGAATACGGGCTTGGCGGGCATCGCTGAGAACAGTTCCCAGTCCTGCCCCTGGAAGTTCTTGAGCACGACGGGGGTCTGGTCGAGTTCGGCCAGCGCCTGCTCGGCGTCGACATACTTGCCGGGCACCGGGTTAGGCCCTCTCGACGGCGCCGAAGATGTGCAGGTCGGCGGTCCAGGCGGTCTTCTCGCCACCGGCAAACGCGTTGACGTTTGACGTGGCAGAGAAGGTAAGGACCTCGGGGGTCGTGGCGGCAGGGCTGGTGATCTCATACATCAGCATGCCGGCCAGGCCGGTCAGGTCTTGCATGGCCTCGACTGCCGCCTGTCCGGGGTCGCGGGTACCGTCGACGCTGGACTCCATGCGAGCACCCTTGAGCGCGCAGGTGTAGCCATGGCCGATGACGACCGGCTTGGCGAGGCCGCCGTCGTCGGCGTCCATGTAGTCGACTTCGCGGCTGGACGTGCTGAAGGAAATACCGTCCTCATCGAGGCCGCCGATGTTCGTGTAGACGGGCACCAGCACGGTGCCGGTGTTGACGCCGATCTTGAAGTCTCTGCTCAGAACCTTGTCGGGCGTGCCGGGCATGTTATGCTCCTCTATGTCTGGTGGTTCTTGACGGTTCTGCTGGGCGCTTCTACCGGGCTGGCGGTCGCGGAAACGGCCGCCGGCCCACTAGTCTCGGTGGGCGGTGAGTGCCCTGACGTGCAGGGCGAAGTTCAGCGTGTAGCGGTAGCGGCCTTTCAAATCGGTGCCGATATTCACGGGGGCCGTCTGCATCGACTCGGCGACGATGACGAAGACCTCGTCGGCACCGTCCTCGTTGAGCACCGTGTACCTGAGCCCCTGCAATGCCCCGTAGAGGGCCACGGCGCGCGCCTGCGGGGTCGCGTAGTCGTTCGGCGCCCCACGTACCATGAGCTGCACGGTGGGCTCGTCGTAGCCCCACGTGGCCGCGGCCGGCGTCGGGTTGCCGCCCGTCGAGAGGATCATCACGGCGGCGTCCGGCGTGTCCGGCAGGCGTTCCGGGAAGCAGTCGCCGCCGGCAGCCGCGGAGTAGGTGACGAGCCCGGCGGCGGTCAGGTACTTGGCGAGGGCGCGGCTGATCATCGCATCTTCCCCTTGATGCTCATGCCGATTTTGATGCCGAGGCGCATGGCGGTTTCCTTGGCGGCCTGCTCGAGCCACTTGGCGCGGCCGGTGATGTGCGTGACCTTCGTGTTCTCATGCACCATGAGAGCGAGGCTGCCGAAGGATGCGCGGTTGTCATTGTCCGGGGTCGGCGTGTCGTAGTAGACCTGCGCGCTCAGTCCAATCTCGTCGACCTCAGCCTTGCCGGAATCGCGAAGGAATCCGCCGCCGACTGGGGCCACGGGCACCGTCTCGCTGGCGGTCTTCAGCAGTTCGTCGGCTGCTTCCTTGAGCGCAGCCGCCGCCGCCGCGTGCATCTTCGCCGTGATCTTTGCCGTGTGGTCGGCGCGCACGACTATGCCGGAGCCGCCACCCGAAACGAACCTTCCGCTAGCGTCGCGCATCGGCGTCATGTGGCCTCGGCCTCTTCCTCGGGCTCGGGCGCGGGCTCGACGTGATTGACGCCCGGCTTCTTGCCCGGCTCCAGGAACGGCATCTCCTGGTCAAACCACATCACCATGTCGGCGTGCGGCAGCTTGTACCAAGGCATCGTCAAGCCTCCTGAATTGTCATTTGCAGGTAACTTTGACCTGGACGGCCTCGCCGGGGCGTCCCTGTGGGCCAGCCGTGATGACGTAAGTGACGAGGCCAGCAATCGTGACTCGCGACTCGGGCACGAACGGCGCAGCGTCGTCGGGGTGCAGGTATGCGGTGACCTCGGAGATGGTCTCTTCGCCCACGGCGTCGCGTACCAACTGGCGCATGAAGGAGACCTTGCCGAGCACGGTGACCGGATCGTCATAGACCGGACCGTCGCCACCTTCGCCGAACAGTTCCTCGACCGTGATCAAGTCTCGGCGCAGACTGCGGGGGAGCGTCTTCACAATGTCACCCGGAAGCTGCGCATGCGGCTTCTCAGTGCCGTGGCGAGGACCACGCAGACTGCACGCGGCCGGTCACGCCACGAGAACTGACGCACCATGGGAAGGCCATACCTGATGAGCAGGTACGGCTGCGCGGGGCGGCGGATACGAAGGTCAACGATGAATCGGTGTCCCTCCGCACGGGGAGCAGATACGTCAAGCCACCATGGGGCCTTCACCAGCGGTCCCAACGGATGTAGTACGTGACGCCGTCCACCAGGACAGGCTCGTAGCCGCTTCCGGCGTCGATGGTGTCAGGCAGCATGCCTTGAAGCTCCAGCGTCCCGACGCTCGACTTGCCGGCGGCCCGGCGCATGTCGCGCTTCTCTTCCGTGGTGAAGTACACACCCGAAGATGCGGCCGACACGCGCCAACTGTAGTCACCGATTGTCTCCCCGCCGAGCCCCAGGGGATTCTCGAGGGCGCGGCGGACGGCGTTGCAGACCGTCGCCGTGATTGTGCCGGGTACCTCGTTGCCGACTGCGTATGTAGTCCCCGTGATGTCGGCGGCCAGGGCGCAGGCGTCGTCAAGGAGAGCACCGACCCGCGCTTCGTCGGCGGCCGGGATGGTATTCTCGTAGCGGAGACAGAACTCGTCGAGGGAAACGAAGGTCATCTCATTAGGCTCCTATCGGTCCTGTTCGGGCAGAGGCAGGGCTGCCCCGGCGCGCACGATGTGTACTCGCCGGGGCAGAAGGTAGGGCTCCTCGTTCAGGAGGTCTCTACGCCGCCCTTGAGGCCCTTTTCATCGCCGATGTCGTCAGCCTTGGGCCGCTGCGGCTCCGCGCCAGCGTGGGGCTGATAGCTCGACGGACCGATACGGTCGCGGTAGTCCCCGCGCTTGGGGCCGTCGCCGAGCGCGTCCTCGGGACCTTGCGGCTCCGACGGGTCGCCCTGCAGCATCGGGACACCCAAGTCGAGGGCATCGTCGCGGGTCGTTTCGGTCTTGGTCTCGGGCTTGGTCTTGGTCTTGTCGTCCATGAGGTGCTCCTGTTCGGGTAAGAGGGGGGCTGCCCCGGGGCGCACGATGTGTACGCCCCGGGGTCAGTGGTTAGGACGCGAGGACGCCCGAGAGGCGAGCGGCGGCCTTGCCGCTGAACACGCCGAGGCCGACGAACCATTCGATCCTGGTCCGGAAGCACGGCTTGACGTCAAGCTCTCCAAGGTCGGTCGCGCGGAGGGTGCCGTTCTGCAGGCCGCACACTGAGCCGTCTTCCTCGCCTTGGCCGAACTTGACGGCATAGATCGAGGAGGTGGCGCTGGAGCTGCCCGCCGTCTCCGTCTGCGGGATGACGAGCGTGCCGTCGACAG